>Ga0126311_10000043_pt1 | contig 66705 bp, 61 predicted proteins | sample Plot61_FD_92539 | JGI IMG/M metagenome (GOLD analysis project Ga0126311, IMG submission 92539) | Serpentine soil microbial communities from UC McLaughlin Reserve, CA, USA - Plot61 | ecosystem: Environmental > Terrestrial > Soil > Grasslands | place: USA: UC McLaughlin Reserve, Lake County... | reverse complement strand
CCTGCGAGTTTTCTTTTGGCTCCTTTTTGGCCACGTTGCGCTGGCGTTAGAAATCAAGCGCACCCCCGCAACCGCAGCTTAGTTCCTGGCGCTTGTCAGAATCGAATTATTCAGGGACGACTAGCTAACCCGGCCCCGATGCCAACTACAACAAAGAAGAACAGCAACAGCATCGCCGCGCCGTATTCGTGCTGGTCTAGCATCGTCCAAGCCCACGTAATAGCAATCGCACCGAAAAGACCCAGCCCCGTAGGTACGAGAATGTGCCACCCTGTTTTGGCGTTTTGATATTGCAGCCACTTTGAGCGCAACCGTCCGGGCCTCCTATCACGGAGCGGTACGAGATGGTTGCCGGAATAAGACACGAGGCAATGAATTCCTTCGATTGGGATAAAGGATCGCGCAGCCTAGCAGAGACTTCCTCATCTCCAAATAGAAATCGAGTAAAATCCTTAGCTAATCCGCAGGTTCTGAATCTAGACACACTAATCCCCCCTGTCAAGCAGCGGACTATCAATAAAGTTGACAAGGACGCACTCAAGCTTTATATTGACCGAGCGTTCAAGGGTAAGTGTCGTTGCTGGGGATCTCAAACCGTTCGGGCCCGCGGCAATCGCTTCCAATTTTCCATGAACAGCGAGTCTGGAATGTTTTACTCAAGGAAGGTTTTTGGAGACTAAAAGATGAGCAAGATTATTGGAATTGACCTAGGAACAACCAACTCGGTCGTGGCGGTGATGGAAGGGGGCGAGCCAACCGTAATCACTAATTCCGAAGGTGGTCGCACCACGCCATCGGTCGTGGCTTTCACAAAAGATGGAAGCCGCCTCGTTGGTCAGGTTGCTAAAAGGCAGGCGGTAACCAACCCGGAAAATACTGTCTATTCGATTAAGCGATTTATGGGACGTCGCTATAACGAAGTTGCTGAAGAAATCAAACAGGTTCCATACAAAGTTCAGGGCGCTGGCAGCGGCGGCGACGTGCGGCTCGCGGCCGGTGGCAAAGAGTGGAGCCCACCGGAGATCTCAGCGATCATTCTTCAGAAGATGAAGCAGTCGGCTGAAGACTATCTCGGCCAAAAAGTTGATAAGGCCGTTATCACCGTTCCTGCTTACTTCAACGACTCGCAGCGCCAGGCTACGAAAGACGCAGGCAGGATTGCCGGTCTGGAAGTGATGCGTATCGTGAACGAGCCGACGGCGGCAGCGCTCGCGTATGGTCTCGATAAGAAGAAAGACGAGACGATCGCGGTGTTTGACTTCGGCGGCGGCACGTTCGACATCTCGATTCTCGAAGTCGGCGAAGGCGTTGTTGAAGTGAAGTCCACCAACGGTGACACACACCTTGGCGGCGACGACATCGACGAGCGACTGATCGAGTGGATCATCGACGAGTTCAAGAAAGATCAGGGTATCGATCTTTCCGGCGACAAGATGGCCCTCCAACGTCTGAAAGAAGCTGCGGAGAAGGCGAAGATCGAGCTCTCGAGCACGATGGAGACAGAGATTAACCTGCCATTCGTTACGGCAGATCAGTCTGGTCCCAAGCACCTCGCGATGAAATTAACGCGGTCGCGTTTCGAGCAGCTTGTTGATCCGATCCTGACGAGACTACGAGGTCCGGTTGAAACAGCACTGAAAGACGCAGGCGTCGATGCGAAGAAGATCGATGAGGTCGTGCTGGTTGGTGGCTCGACGCGTATTCCGAAGGTCCAGGAGATCGTGAAGGAAATGTTTGGCAAGGAGCCAAACAAGAGCGTGAACCCTGACGAAGTCGTCGCGGTCGGCGCTGCCGTTCAGGCGGGTGTTCTTTCCGGCGAGAAGACCGACATCCTCCTGCTCGACGTTACGCCACTGAGCCTCGGCATCGAGACGCTCGGCGGAGTGTTCACGAAGCTGATTGAAAGAAACACGACAATCCCCACGCGGAAATCGGAGATCTTCTCAACTGCTTCTGACAACCAGACGTCAGTCGAAGTACACGTGCTTCAGGGCGAGCGACAGATGGCTTCGGACAATCGCACGTTAGGCAAGTTTCACCTGGTCGGAATTCCACCGGCACCACGTGGCATGCCGCAGGTTGAAGTTACTTTTGACATCGACGCAAACGGCATCGTAAACGTGTCAGCAAAAGACATGGGCACTGGTCGCGAGCAGAAGATCACGATCACGGCTTCATCGGGTCTGTCGAAGGACGAAATCGACAAGATGATGAAGGATGCTGAGTCGCACTCTGCCGAAGACGTGCGCAAACGCGAGGAGATCGAAGCGCGCAATCGCCTCGATGGACTCGTGTACCAGATGGAGAAGACGCTCAACGAGAATCGCGAGAAAGTAGGAGCAGTTGCTTCTGATGTTGAGACAGCGATTGCTGAGGCGAAGAAGGCGTTGGCTGAAGGTGGCGTTGAGAAGTTGAACGATGCTTTCAACCAGTTGCAAACCGCTTCGCACAAACTGGCCGAAGCTCTCTACCAGACTGCTCCGTCGCCGGGTGCGCAGGGAGCGGACGATCAGGCCTCGGCGGCAGGTGCGTCATCGTCCTCGGGTAGTGGTTCGGGAGATGACAACGTTATCGACGCCGAATACGTGGACGTAGAAGACAACAAGTAAGCGAAAAGCACAGAACCGAGTGCGGTAGCGCCGGGTCAACTCTATTTGCAAGCGTGATAGTTGGATTTGACCCGGCGCTACCGCGCTCGGTTCTGATAATTAAATGGCAGCAAAGCAAGACTATTACGAAGTTCTCGGCATCAAGCGCGACGCCAAACCTGAAGAGATCAAGAAGGCTTACAGGCGTTTGGCGCGCAAGTATCATCCTGACGTAAATCCGGGCGACAAAGCTGCCGAGGAACGCTTCAAAGCCATGTCGGAAGCGCACGACGTGCTCTCCGATCCGAAGAAGCGATCCGTTTACGATCGTTTCGGACAGTACTCCGAAAACCTTGCGGACGCAGCGGCGCGCGGCGCTGGCGGCCCAACAGGTGGCGGCGGTCGAACGGCGCCGGGTTTCGACTTCACCGGATTTGATTGGAGCAGCGGTTCGACTTCATCGGGTGGTAGCAGTAGTTTTCGCGACATCTTTGCCGACTTGTTCGGTGGTGGCGCCGCGAAAGAAAAGGAGCCGCCGCGACCGCAGCCGCAAAGAGGCTCGGACATCGAGATGCCTTTGAGCCTCACGTTTGAAGAAGCGATCAAGGGATTAACGACAAACATCACGGTCAATCGTTCCGAGCAGTGTTCGCGCTGCAACGGTGCAGGCGACACGGGTGGACCAGTGGTTGTTTGCCAGACGTGTAAAGGCACGGGCCAGGTGCAACGAGCGGGCGGTAGACTTCGGTTTACGCAGGAGTGTCCCGATTGTGGTGGCACCGGACGGCGACGCTCGCCGTGTTCGGTGTGCCACGGCAAGGGCGTGACCCCCAAAACTGAGACTGTGAAGGTTCGCATTCCTGCTGGTGTTGAGACTGGATCGCGCGTGCGAATTCCCGGAAAGGGTGAAGGTGGTCGACTCGGCGCGCCGGCCGGCGACCTGCACATCATCACGAATGTTGGTCAACACAAATACTTCACGCGCAAGGGCGATAACATTTATGTGACAGTGCCGATCACGGTTCCCGAAGCAGCGCTCGGTGCGAAGATTGAAGTGCCGACTGTCGATGGTAAATCACAGTTGCGCATTCCGCCGGGAACGCAGTCGGGGCAGAAGTTTCGACTTCGCGATAAGGGGGCGCCGTCGCTGCGAAATCCGGGTGCGAAGGGCCACCAGTTTGTTGAAGTGCAGGTGACGTTGCCGAAAGTGATCTCGGAAGAGACGAAGAATTTGCTGCGGGAGTATGCGAAGTTGAATGGGTCGAACCCGCGCGTGGAGATGGGGTTGGAGTGAGCAGGAAGCCCAGAACATACACGATCAGTGCGGTAGCGGAGCAGTATGGGATTCATCCGCAAACGCTCAGGCTCTACGAGCGTGAAGGACTTTTGAAGCCCTCGCGCTCGGAAGGAAACACGCGGCTTTACACCGATCCTGATCTGGAACGACTGGAGTTGATTCTTTCTTTGACGCGCGACCTGGGAGTGAACCTCGCGGGCGTTGAGATCATTCTCAACATGCGCGAGAAGATGGATGCGATGCAGCAGGAGTTTGAGCGGTTCTTCCAATACCTGCAGTCACACGCTGAAGAGCTCACGAACTTCGAGGCCGCGCCTGAGGGAAGTGACGCTCTTGTTCCCATGACACGTACTGCAGCACTGAGACGCCGCTCGACTCGTCAATAATCAAATCCGTATTGAATCCGCGTAAATCCGTGTTAAAGTCCCTCCCGCTTTAACAAACCTCACAAGGAGTTACAATTGATGACCTCACGTCTCACACTTCTCACTATTTTTCTATTCACTTTCAACGTTAACGCACAAGACCTCGACACGGTTACGATCGCCGGCCGCGTCATGGACCAGAACGGAGCTGTTGTTCCGGGTGCTGAAGTTCAGGCGACGCTAGTCAAGACGCAACTGAAGCGCACGACTACGTCTGACGCAGACGGCCGCTATCGCCTGATTCAACTCGTTCCCGGGATTTACGTGTTGCGCGTTTCATTTCCAGGATTCGCCGCTCAGGAATTAACAAACATCACGACAGTCTCTGGACAGAGTCTAGAGCTCGACGCGACGCTGCTTCCATCGGATCTCGTCGTCGAACCCGTAGTAATCAGCGACGCCACGACTCCGATCGTTGACACCAAACGCACAATCACCGGCGCGACACTCACGTCTCGCGAGACCGAGTCGTTACCAATCGCGAGTCGTTCAGTTCTCGATCTGCTCTTCACGCTTCCGGGCGTCACTGAAGAGCCACTCTCGACACGCGACCTCTCCGAGGACCGCAACGTCAATCACGCGAACACGCCTGAAGAAGCGGGCACGTTCTCGCTTGCGGGTGCACCGGCTTACTCGAACAACCTAACGATCGACGGACTCGACAACAATGACGATCGCGGCGCGCGCGAACGCTTCCAACCGTCGCTCGAAGCAGTGGCGGAAGTGCAGGTGATTACAAACCAGTTTTCGGCTGAGTACGGTCGCGCATCGGGCGGGCGCGTCAATCTACGCACACGCAGCGGATCGAAAAGCTTTCAAGGACGAGGTTTTTATTATTTTCGTGACGAAGCACTAAACGCGAATACATTCAGAAACAATTCGCTGGGGCTGTCGAGGTTGCCGTTACAGAACCATGTCGGCGGGTTCACGCTTGGTGGGCCAATCGCAAAATCGACAGTCTTCTTTGTTTCTTACGAGCTGAACAAGGTTTTAGATAGCGCGCTGATCGACACGCTCGTGCCGGTGAAGCAGAGCCACTTGTTTTCACTGCCTTCACCAACGCTGCTCAGTCGTGCGCGACTCGAAGATGCAGAAGATCCAACGCTCGCCGCGGAAGTCGCGCCATTCATCTCGTCAATCAGTACGCCGCTAAAGAACACGAGCATCACTGCGCGAGTCGATCACCAGTTTGGACCGATGCACAACGCGGCGATCGTGTATCAAGCTGGGCGGCTGATCAACTTACGCGGGTTTGGTGGTGGCAATCGTCTCGCCGAAGCATTGCAGGGCCGGCGGCGCAATTCAGACGCGATCTCTTATTCCGACACTTTCGTCTTTTCTGAACGGCTCGTGAACCAGGCGCGCTTTCAATACTCCAGTCTGGCACCGGCGTTCGAAGCTCGCGGCGGCGATGCGCCTGTGGTCCTGATCACGCTTCACGATCCGTTGCCTGCTGACAATCCGGAGAGACGCGCCGGAACTTTGATCGCGGGCTCCTCAACGTCAGGCGGAAGCGATCGACGTGAAGAGCGCGTCCAGCTGCAAAACGTGCTTTCGCTCATCAACGGAGATCACTCGCTAAAGTTCGGCGCTGATGTTCATCACGTGCGCTCGACCTTCATCGATCTCGCGGATCTTAGCGGGACGTTCAACTTCTCGAGTGCCGGTGATTTTCTTGCTGGTGTTCCGAGTCGCTTCCGGCAGAACTTCCAGAGCTCATCAACGCAGAAGAATCTCTACACGGGCGTGTTTGTACACGATGAGTGGCAAATCCTGCCGCAGCTTTTGTTGAGTTATGGCTTGCGTTATGAGTACGAGACGATTCTGCGAGACGCGAACAACTTCGGCCCGCGCTTTTCCGTTGCGTACAGCCCTTTCGATTCGGGCAAGCTAGTCTTTCGCTTAGGCAGTGGGATCTTTTTCAATCGCCCGCTGCTGCGCACGATCGATGATTTCACGCTGGGCCAGCAGCAACTGTTCTTCGATACGAATCAGCTTCGCGATCCGTCGACGGGAAAGTTGATGACCGCCGCTCAGCGACGCGCGTTCATCGCGGCGAATCTGCGCTTTCCGCAAACATTGAGTGTTGATTCGCCGTTGATTCGTCAGTTCGGCATAAAGAACACAGATTTTTCTCGCCGCCTCGATCCGCGCTTACGAATTCCGGAAAGCTATCAGATCAACGCCGGTGTCGAGCGCGATCTCGGTCGCGGTTATTCCGTCGAAGCAAACTTCACGCTCACGCGCGGCATACATCTCTGGCGCGAGTTCAACGCAAACGCGCCGATTCTTCCCGCCGGATATGAAAACTTTACCGAGTTTCTCGCGTCACGTGACTTCCCGAACTTCATCAATCCAGCGACCGCGACGCGTCCGTTTTACAACGCTACGACTGCGGGTGAGCTCGTGAGGTTTGTTTACGGCAACTCAGATACAAACACAGTCGTTCGCTCCGTCGAGTTTGGCGTTCCGGTTTCGGTGATGAATCTGAACAGCCGATCTTCGACCACGATGCTTGAAGCTGCGCTTGCTGCAATCAACGTGTTGCGTCCGGATCCCGCGCGTGGCGAGCTTGAACAACTGATCTCCGCTGGAAACACTTTTTATCGGGGGATGACTGTCGAGTTGCGAAAGCGATTCGGTTCGGGATTCAGTTTCAGAGGTGGTTATACGCTTTCGAGTCTTATTGACGATGGGATAGTCAACACGTCGGACGCGCTGGTGCCCGGAGACTTCCGTGCTGAACGGGCGCGGAGTTTACTCGATCGGCGGCACCGGTTTGTGTTTTCCGGGACGTTCGATGTTCGTGTGTTTCAGTTGTCCCCGATCTGGCGTGTTGCTTCGGGCGCGCCGTTCAACATCTCGATTGGTGGCACGGATCGTAACCTCGACGACGTCTCTAACGACCGGCCGAATTATTCGGGTGATCTGCGATCGCTCAGCGTGCCGCCGATTGGGCAAGTTGGAAATCTACCGCGGAACGCAGGGCGAGGTCCGGGATTATTCGTGTTCGATCTCAATGTGACGCGCGACATTCAGATTGGACGTGTGGTCCTGAGGCCATCGGTCGAGTTCGATAATGTCTTGAATAAAACCGTGTTTAGTTTCGGATCCGAGTTCATCGAGTCGCCGGTACCAACGAGGACTATGAGACCAAGGGAGATTCGGGTTGGACTGAAGATCGATTTTAGCCGCAGATGAACGCGAATGAACGCGGATTTTAAATATTTCCTGCTGACGCAGCAGATTATCGGTGTCTACTATGAGGTTTACAATGAGTTAGGGACGGGATTTCTCGAGTCTGTATACCAAAAATCTCTTGCGTTGGCGCTCAAATCGGCTGGCCTTGCAGTTTGCAGCCGCATAGATATTCCTGTGTGGTTTCGAGGACAGCAGGTCGGCAAATTTGAGGGAGATTTGCTGGTCGAGAAGTGTGTGCTGCTTGAGTTGAAAGCAGCACGCGCTTTAGACTCCTCACATAAGGCCCAATTGCTGAATTACTTAAGAGCTACGGATATCGAGATCGGATTACTGCTTAATTTTGGGGTGAAGCCCGAGGTTAGAAGATTGATCTATGACAACCCCAGAAAGAAAACTCGCTGATCCGTGAAAATCCGTCTTATCCGCGGCTTCTGTATTTATCGCACCGAGCCCGTGAGCGTTCGATTCTTCTTTTCATCCAGCGGTTCATTGTAGTTCGCCAATCCTTTCTAATGGGGAGGTACGATTCGTGGCCATCGCAGGTTGCATGCCAAGCGAATCTCCCCACTCGTAACGCGGATTTAGACGCGGAAAAGGACCAACTGGCGCACCATTTCGTGTCGCCAAGCCGCAAATCGCTTATGGTAAACTTCCCCGATGCCAGTCACTGACTCACAAACTGAGCACGTCAGCGAGATCGAAGCAGCTTTGCTCGATGCTGAGCTCTTCATGAAATACCAGGCGCCGGAACGCGCTATAAAACGCCTCCGGACGGCCCTCGAGATGTCTGGCCGGTCCGTCAAACTGCGCGAGCGCCTGCGGGAAATCTGCGCGAGTTACAAGCAAAACGAAGAGGCTGCCCGCCACTGTCTCGCCCTCGCCAGTATCTATATTGAGCGAGAGGACTTCGACACTGCCCACGACCGCCTGCTTGAAGCCAAACAGCTCGATGGTCGGATAAACATTGCAGGCGGACTCGAGGCGATTCGCCGCGCCCGCCGGCCCGATCTGAAACCCGTACCCGCACCCGAAGCGAATTTTGAGCGCAGGCACTTCACCCTCGCCGGCGACCTCAGCACGATCAGCGTCTTCGACGCGATCCAGGTTATCGAAAACGCACGACTCAACGGCGTACTAACGCTGACCGGTGAAAAGCACCAGGGCGATGTGAAATTTAACGAAGGACGAATCGTCGATGCGGCGTGCGGCAATAACACCGGCGATCCGGCGTTTCAGAAAGTGGTCGAGATCACGAGCGGCACGTTTGAATTTCAAAAGACGGCGGAACAGTTTCCCGTGCGCATACAGGCAGTCAGCAACACAAACCTCATTCTCGACACTCTCCGCATGTTAGACGAGCGCAAGGCTTAATCAATCAGAACACGCGTATTCAGTGCTTCGGCTTTTTCGATGGCGGTGAGCAGCCGGAGAAACTGGTTGTAGTTTCGACTACGCGACGTGAGCCGTGCGACTTCCGACTGGCTCAGCTGACTGCGCAATACCAGATCGAGAAAATCGTAGTAGTCAGCAGCGGCTTCGTACGGGAGTTCGCGAGTGTAGGTGGTTGTGTCGCTGTCTTCCGAACGGAATCCGGCGAGTAGATCGAAGATGTTGTCGGTTGTCAGCCGTGCCGCCTGTCGTGTGAGAGCGATTGGCACGCGCAACTCAAAAAATCGCAAACCGTCTTCAGTAACTACGCGCCGCAACTCCTTCGTCGCTTCACCATCAAACGGCGATTCCGGATCGATGAGGATTCGCAGCAGCCGCGGCTGATCTTCGGGATCGAGCGTATCGAGCGAGAGCTGCACGCGATCGGCGAGAAACTTTTCAAACTGCGCTTCGACCGGATAGTTGATGCGGCCGAGACACCCCACGGATTCGCCGTCGCCGGCAGTGTCGAGCGGCAGACATGCCGGACAGTGCGCGCAGATGGCCGTCGCTTCCTGCATGCGCTCAATTTCGGGGCTCGCCTTTTCAACCCATTGCAGTTTATCGATGGAAGGCGCGCTCGCATCGCCGGTGGTGAGCTTTGCGTGCAAGCTGCTGAGGCGTCCCCACTCGCGCAAGTGGCGCTCGGAGTAATTGGCGCGAAGGGGGCAGGCGTATTGCAGTGCGAATTCCAGCGACATGGTTGAAAGTATAGGTCAATACGCGCTATCGGTCATATTTGGGCTTTGTGATAACATTTTGTGCATTCCCGCGCGAAAGTGCCGCTTAGAAAGGTTAGCCAATGGCAGTCAGTCAGGAACTCTTGGAAATACTCGCGTGTCCGGCTTGCAAGGCGAAGGTTGAGCTCAAGTCGGATGGAAACGCGCTGAAGTGCGTCGAGTGTAAACGCGTCTATCCCATCCGCGACGACATTCCGGTAATGCTAATCGACGAGGCTATCATCGAAGACGACAACCCGGTAATTGTTAACGACGAGGTCACCATCAAAGAGTGATGCGATGAACAGCCTGCGCGACATCGTTGAGCTCTCCCCACAGCTACGCGTCATCGAAACACAGGCAAACTACGGATTGGAGCCACAGCCGTTGGCGCCGTCACGCTGGGACTGGTCGGAAGTGCGCAAAGTGCTGCTGGTCCGTTTGCGATCGATTGGCGACACGGTTTTGGTCACGCCTTCGCTCTTTGCTTTGAAACGTTTTCTTCCGAACGCAACGGTCGACATTCTGGTTGAGGATTGGGTGGCGCCGCTTTTGAACAATCATCCGCACGTCGATAACGTGATCGTGTTGGAACGTGGTGGTTTCATGACGCGGGCGCGTGTGGCGCGTGAGCTTCGTGCCGGCAATTACGATGTTGTTTACAACCTGCACGGTGGAACTACGGCGACGTTTTTGACGCGGGCCACTGGCGCGCGGCATCGCGTCGGTTATAAGTCGTATCAATACGCACAACTTCATAACCACCAGGCGCCGTCGCCGTTGTTGCTTTGGGGACAACAGAAGACACACTCAGTCGAGCAACAACTCGCGTTACTGGGTTGGACCGGCATTCCCGTGACGGATCGCCCGCGAACGCAGTTAGGAATCCCGGCTGAGTCGCGCTCGCTCATTCAAAAACTATTGGCTGAATCCGGTCTAAACGATCAAAAGATCGCGCTGATTCATCCCGCAGCCGCATTCGCAACCAAACAATGGGCGACGGAACACTTCGCGCGTGTCGCTGAATTTCTTTCCGCTCGAGGCTTTGCTCCGGTCGCGATCGCAGCACCGAACGAACGAGCACTGCTCGAAAAACTCTGCTCCGAAGCTGCCGTAAAAATCACGACTTTGGATCTTTCGCTGCCCGAAGTGACCGCACTCGCCGCCCACTCGCAACTGTTTGTCGGCAACGATAGCGGCATCGCGCACATCGCAGCGGCGGTCGGAACACCTGCTGTCGTGATCTTCGGCTCTTCTAATATCGCGCACTGGCGCCCGTGGAATTCGGCGCCGGCCGAAGTCGTCTTTGAAGAGATGCCGTGCCAGCCTTGCCACGGCTATTTTTGCGAGAAGTTCGATCAGCCCGAGTGTATCCTGCGCGTGCCGGTGACGCGGGTCACGGCCGCAATCGAGCGCATTTTGTCGTAACTACATGCCTCAATTAACAAAAACCCGTGCTTCGGAAATCCTGAAGACACTTCAGGACCGTTACATTCTTGTGCTCGGCGACGTAATGCTCGACGAGTTTGTTTGGGGCGACGTCACGCGCATCTCTCCCGAAGCGCCCGTGCCTGTCGTCGATGTGCGTCGCGAATCGGTGCATCTTGGCGGCGCTGCTAATGTGTTGGCAAACCTCGTCGCGCTCGGCTCGCGCGGCTCGGTGGTTGGCGTGGTGGGCAAAGATGGACCTGGCGAGCGCCTGCAAACTGAGCTGCGCGAGCTTGGATCTCAAGATGGTTGTCTAGTCGTAGACGACACGCGCCGCTCGACAACCAAAACGCGCATCATCGCGCACAGCCAGCTCGTGGTGCGCGCCGATCGCGAGTCGCGCGTTCCAGTCACGTCGAAAGTCGAAGATGAGATCATCGCGTGCCTGAAAGAAGCTCTGAAGCAGGCGGACGCGTTTGTAGTTTCAGACTACGACAAAGGCGTGGTGACGCCACGAATCCTGCATGAGATCTTGCCGGTTGCATACGAGCAGGTGCCCGTGCTGATCGATCCGAAGCTGCGCAACTTCAACTCATATCGTCCGGCAACCCTCGTCACACCCAATCACTTCGAAGCGCTGCGAATGAGCGACAGCGACGATCATTCCGATGACGGATCGCACACGGCGGCAAAAATAATTCGCGAGAAGCTTGGTTGTGATGCGGTGTTAATAACGCGCGGCGATCGTGGAATGATGTTGCTGGAAGGTGACGGCGGACCTGTTTACGTCGAAACAGCGGCGCGTGAGGTCTATGATGTCACGGGCGCGGGTGACACGGTCATCGCCGCGCTTGCGTGTGCACTCGCGTGCGGGGCAACGATGGTCGAGGCGGCCTCGTTCGCCAATCGCGCTGCCGGGATCGTAGTTGGGAAAGTCGGAACGGCAACCGTAAGCGCCGACGAGCTAATACAAACTTTTGCCACAGATAAACACGGATAACACGGTTCAGAAAAGCAGAATCAGATCTGTGAAATCCGTGTTTATCCGTGGCTATATAACCGATGGTAGGTAAGACGCTTCGAAACTATCGCATAACCGACAAGCTCGGTGTTGGCGGGCAGGGCGCGGTTTATAAAGCCACCGACACGAAGCTCGGTCGCGCGGTTGTGATCAAAGTCATACCGCCGGAGCTCAGCGCGAAAGAAGCAAATCTGAAACGTTTCGAACGCGAAGCAAAACTCGCGTCCTCGTTGGACCACCAAAATATCTGCACCATCTTCGATCTGGATGAAGTTGACGGCGTTCACTTCATCGTGATGCAGTTTGTCGAAGGTAAGAACGTGCGACAGCTCGTCGCCGGTCGTCCCCTCGAGCTGAAAACCGCGCTCCTGATCGGGTTGCAAGTTGCCGACGCACTCGCCGCCGCGCACAGTCGCGGCATCATTCATCGCGACATCAAATCCGGTAACGTCATGGTGACCTCGACGGGTCAGGTGAAAGTGCTCGACTTCGGACTCGCCAAGCTGCTCGACGACACTGCAGCTGCAACTGCCGGAATTCATCGCACGGAGCTCACCGAAGTCGGCGTCCCGTACGGCACCGCGACGTATGCCGCCCCGGAACAGGCGCGCGGTGATCGCGTAGACAAGCGCGCAGACATCTTTTCACTCGGCGTGTTGCTTTACGAGATGCTGACCGGCACGTGGCCCTTTCGGGGTAAGACGACGATCGACGTGCGTCACGCTGTGTTGCACGATCCGCCGCGACCGATTGCAGAGTTGCGTTCGAGTGCGATACCGCCACGACTGCAACTAATCATCGACAAAGCACTCGAAAAAGAGCCCAGGGATCGCTTCCAGAACATGGAAGACTTTCGCAACGAGCTGCGACAGGTGTTACAGGAGCTCGATACGGGCGCGACGGGCTACCAGGGCGTGACGCCCGAGCCGCCGCGCCATCTCGCGGGCGCGAATCCTGTCACGCGGGCAGTCCGATGGTTGAAGTCGATCACGCGCACCGAGTCGCCGACTTCAGCGCCAAACATCACACCGTCGAAGTCAGGCATTCACGAAACGCCGTTTACAACAATCACTGATCAGGAAAAGAAGAGCCTGGCGATTCTCTGTTTCCGAAACTTGAGCAACGATCCGGCTGCGGCGTTCTACGAGTTCTCGCTCGCTGATGCGGTGATTACTGAGCTCGCGCGTGTGCGCTCGCTCGTGGTGCGACCTTCGTCGGTGATCGCGCGCTACCAGGGACAGCAAAGAGATCCGCGCGAGATCGGACAGGAGCTCGGCGTTAGTGCCGTTCTCACGGCCGGCTTTATTCATTCCGGCGATCGCTTTCGTGTGACGGCGCAACTGATCGACGTGGCGACGGGCGAGTTGTTGTGGAGCGATCGTATCGACAGCGCTGCGTCAGACATCATCGTGCTCCAGGACACGATTGCGCAGCGGATCGTCGAGGGATTGAGCGTCGAGCTCAGCCCGCACGAGCAGGTCGGAACGGGCAAAGCGTTCACGCGTAATCCCGAGGCGTACGAACAATACCTGCGCGGTCGAGATCTATTTGCGCGTTTTATCTTCCGCACGTTGTCAGCCGAGGATTGCGACTCAGCGATCGAGCATTTCGAGCGCGCCATCCAGCTCGATCCAAACTTCGCGCTTGCTCACGACGGTCTGGGCGCGTGCTACGTCAATCGCGTTTTTAAGGGTTTTGGTGGCTCGGAAGATTACGAGCGCGCGGAAGGGGCGTTTACCAAAGCGCTGGCGATCGACCCGAGCATCTGCGAAGCGCGGATGCTGATGGTTTTTGTGTACCTGTGGCGCGGTCAGAAACAGAAGGCGCGTGATGAAGTCGAGCGTACGCGGCGAGAGGCGCCAAACGAGCCGGTGGTCCACTTCGTGAAGGCGCTGCTGCATCGTTTGGATGGCGAGTACGGACGCGCGCTGCGCAGCTATGATCGATTAGTGCGTCTCGATCCGGCGGCGCACGTCGTAGCGAGTTATAGTCGAGCGCTCGTTCACATGTACATGGGCCACTTCGACGAGACGTTCCGCGAGCTGAACACCTCCGGCGATCCTGACAACGCGCTGGTGCGGACTTTCCGCGCGCTCGCTTTGTACTACACAGGCCAAACCGATCAGGCAGCGGAGTTGATGAAAGATGTCGTCGAGAAGCATCCGAACATGCACGGGATACGGCCGTTCATGGCGATGTTTTTGAGTGTGCAGGGTAGGCACGACGAGGCGCTCGCACAGCTCACGCCGGATGTGAAGCGTAATGGCGAAGTCGATGCGGATATCAGTTACTCGATCGGATCTGTTTACGCGCTTGAGGGATTGCAGGGTGATGCGTTCGAGTGGCTCGAGCGATCGATTTCGCTGGGGAACGCGAACCGGCCCTGTTTCGAGAATGATCCGAATTTAGCGTCGTTGCGCGGAGATCCGCGGTTCGCAGAGTTGATGCAAAAGCTTTAACGCGGATTACACGGATTATCCGGATTTAATCTAAATCTATGTACAAACGAAGAATTTCGCTGCTGGTCTATCTTCTGCTGTTCTGCGTTTCGTCTGTCGTGGCGCAGCCGCCGAAGACACTCCCGGAGCTACAAGCTCGGATTAAAGAGGTGCTCGCGAAACCGGAGTTGTCGTCGGCGACGGTAGGAATAAAGGTGGTTTCGCTTGATAACGGGCGTGTGCTGTTTGAGGAGAACGCCACCAAGCTCTTGCGGCCGGCGTCGAACATGAAGCTGTACACGGTCGCTGCTGCGCTTGATCGTTTGTCTCCCGATTATCGTTTCTCGACTTCCGTCTACGCCACCACACGTCCGGACGCTGCAGGCGTTGTTCATGGTGATTTGAGAATCTACGGTCGTGGCGATCCGTCGATTGCCGCCCGGTTTAATAACGGCGACTACTTCAAAGGAATCGACGATCTCGCCGCGCGCATCGTGGCGGCGGGCGTGAAGCGTGTAGAAGGCGATATCGTCGGCGACGAGAGTTACTTCGTTGGACCAAAGTATGGCTCGGGTTGGAACTGGGAAGATCTCACGTGGTATTACGGCGCTGAGATCACGCCGCTAACGGCAAACGACAACGCCCTCGATCTCTTTATCAAACCGGGCATGGCAATCGGTCAGCCGGCGTCGATCACGACTGGTCCACCCGATCCGTTGCTCACGATCGTCAACAAGGTCCTCACCTCAGCGAAAGGCAGCAAGCGCGAATTCTCGATTTATCGTGGCCTCGGCGAGAACACGATCACGATCACGGGCAGCATTCCCCTCGAAGATCGCGGCTACACCGGTGGCATCGGCATCTCGCATCCCGGGCTGCTTTTCGTCTATATGCTGCGGTCGACACTCGCGCAGAAAGGCGTCACCATCACGGGCGCTTCACGAATCACGGGCGCGTCTACTGCTTTTGAAAACGAGATCGCGACGTTGCAGTCACCACCGTTCAGCGTGATCGCAGCGCAGACGCTGAAGCCGAGTCAAAATCTCTACACTGAATTGATCCTGCGAACGCTCGGGAAAGTCGCACCACCGCCACCGGCAACGACGTCAAATCTCACGCAAACGTCCGATGAGCTGGGTCTTGAAGCAGTCAAATCGTTTTTGAAGACGGTGGGCTTGAGGCCCGAAGCCCTCGTGCTTGACGACGGCTCGGGCCTCTCGCGCAACGACATGATCACGGCTGACGCGTCGGTGCAGTTGTTGACATTTATGAGCAAGCATCGATACGCAACTGTGTTTCGCGATGCGTTGCCGGTTGGCGGAATCGACGGCACGTTGCGCAATCGATTCAAAGGCACGCCAGCCGAAAACAACGTGCGCGCGAAGACGGGTTCGCTCAGCTCGGCGGCAAGTCTCGGCGGTTATCTCACGACGGCGGGCGGCGAGAAGCTCGCGTTTTCGATCATCGTCAACAACTACCCGCGCGATTTCGATCCACGATCGACGTGCATCGATCCGATCGCAGTCCTGCTCGCCTCGTTCGGAGGTAAAGCCACCGATGCAGCCACAGTTCACTAAATTTCACGGCCTCGGAAACGACTATCTTGTAATCGAGGCAGATGAGCTTCGTGAAGTCGATGATCTCGGTGACTTTGCGCATCGCATTTGTAATCGCCACTACGGCGCGGGTGGTGATGGGATCGCGATCATCGCGCGGGCGCAAACAGACGACGCTGATTTCAGTTGCCGTATCTTTAATCCTGACGGCAGTGAAGCCGGACTTTCGGGTAACGGGACTCGTTGCGCGGTCGCGTATCTCTACTACAAAAAACTCTGGACGAAGGAAGAGCTGCGACTCAGCACGCGAACCGGGTTGAAGCGCTACTTCCTGCGCAGCCAGCCAGGTCCGGGCAAGTTCCTGTTTGAATCAGAGCTGGGCCAGCCGAAGTTCGACACGCATTCGATACCGATGTCGATCACGCCGCCGCTTGAACAGGTCGTTAATTATCCATTGCTCGTAAACGGCGAGAGCTTTCCCGTGACTGCGATGCAGATGGGTAATCCGAACTGCTGCATGTTCGTCAGCGACTTCGACGCACTCAACTGGCGCGCGATTGGTAAAGCGATCGAGGTGCATCCGCAGTTTCCCGATCGAACAAACGTCGTGTTTGTGCGGCCTGTCGAGAGGGATTTTATCGAGTTGCGTATTTGGGAGCGCGGAGTTGGTGAGACGACGGCTTCCGGCACGTGCTCGTGCGCGGGCGCGGTGGCGGCGATGGTCAACGACAAGGCCGATCGCGACGTGCGTGTGTTGATGGAAGGCGGCGAAGTGCGGATCAGATGGCGCCCGGATGGACAGGTTGTGATTACGGGAACGGCTGAAGTAGTCTATTCCGGTGTTTGGTTGCAATAGATCCTGTCCGACTTGAATCGTTATGCTAAAAATCTCCCCCATCATTTTAGCGCTGTTATTACTGCCCGCGTGCGGCGGCAAGGTCATCACCGAGACCGCTGCTAAACCACCAGAACGTCCGAAACCACCAGCATCCGTCCCAATGTGGCTCGGAAACGCGGCCCGTAATTTCTACGGCACCGGGCCCTGGTCTGGCGAAAAGTTAGAAGTCGTCTGGGAATTCGAAACGAAATGGGTCACCGGTCGCTTGCACGAAGATCCGTGGGGCGGGTCGAGCTGGCCAGGTCAACCATCAGTCGATGAATCGCGTGTTTACTTCGGCTCTGCTGATGGTCGTCTCTATTGTCTCGACAAAAAAGACGGTCGACTGATCTGGACTTATAAAACCGAAGACAGTCTCAAAGCCACACCGACAATCGTCGGCGATCGCCTGATCGCCAGCGGTCTCGATCATTACATCTACTGCATCGACGCGCGTGACGGCACACTCATCTGGAAATACAAAACCGGATTCGAAGTCGACTGCTCCGCGGCTGTCATCAACAACCGCGTGTACTTCGGCGGCGAAGACGGATTCTTCTACAGCCTTAATCTCGACGACGGCTCGTTGATCTATAAAACAGAACGGCTCGGTTCGATGGAAGGCAGTTTTTCGGTCGTTGAAGATCGCGTATACATCGGCACTGAGCAGGGCGATCTCTATTGTCTGAACCTGAGCGACGGAAAAACGATTTGGAAGGCGAGCATCGGTGCTGATTCAGATTCGACGCCCGCGATTTACGAAGGCAGAGTCTACACAGCCGCTGAGAATGGCGTCGTCTATTGTTTCCGGCAGAGCGATGGCCAACTGCTTTGGAAGTACCAGGCGCTTGGTGGAACGGGAAAAGAGAAGAGCGGATTCTGGGCGAGCCCCATCGTCGCGAATGGAAGAGTTCATATCGGTTCGAGCAACGGTTACCTGTATTGCCTGACAGCCGACAAGGGCGAAGTCGTTTGGCGGTACAAGGCGAAGGCAGCGATCTGGGGAACGTCGCCTCTCGTCGATGGTCGTTTGATCTTCGGCGACAAAGCCGGCTGGATTCACTCAATTTCGGCAGCAGACGGCGAGGCGATCAGCGAGCTGAAGATCGGTGATAATATCAACGCGACGCCCGCGATACTCGGTGGACGAATTTACATCGGCGCTTTCAATGGGAAGCTTTACTGTTTGAAGTAGTGCTCGTTTACCTCGTCGACAACACAGTAGATAGTCAAGGCGCAAGCCCACGCGAGATTCGCGCGGTGCTTGGTCGTTTGATCCCCGGCCTCGAGATCCTCACTGAGCCTTTTCATAGCGTGTCGCTTGAGAGAGTTCGCAGCCTGCGCCCGTCGCACATCATTCTTAGCGGGCAGAGTCATCCCTGGGATCAGTATTCACCTGAGTCGCTGGCAGGAGTTTTCGACGTCATCAAACATGCAAGCCAGCCGATCCTCGGTGTGTGTGGTGGTCATCAGCAGATCGCGATCGCTCACGGCGCTGCAGTCGGACTGATGGGACGACTGGAACCGGGCGAAGGCTACAAGGGCGCGAAGCGTGAGCGCGGTTTCCTGTCTATCGAAAACACCGGGGACGGTCTCTTCAAAGGTTTACCGTCAGAGATCACTGTCTGGCACAACCACTGTGACGAAGTGAAAGAGCTGCCTGATGGTTTCCGCGGAACCGCGTCGAATGAGACGTGCAGGATCCAGGCGATGCAGGAGAAGGGCAGGCGTGTTTACGGTGTTCAGTTCCATCCCGAGCTGTTTGACCACGATCATCCGGAGGGTCGCCAGATCGTCGAAAACTTCCTAAAACTCTAATTTCCTCAGCAAAAAACATCTGTCGATGTGACCGTATCGATTTTTCTTAACTTTCGATATTTCACTAATTACCAACAGCGTTGTTATTTTCTTCACAAAAATCACGCACTTCTCACGGTTGAACAGACCTTAAACGCTGTGGTAGGGTCGACGGGAATCGCGGACATTACTGGAAGTAATCGTCGCTTTTCGCTTTATCCAGACCAGACGCTTCAGCGCACCGCATCAAGGATGCAAGCCCCCAACCTCGGCTGACTTATATCAGACTCCTAGAGCCAGGGGACGAGTCATAGGAAAGAACGGACTCGCGCAGGACGCTGAAGAGTAAGTAACAACATCGGACAGGAGACCCGAATTTGAAAGTTAATCATCACTTCAGCGGAAGTGCGCTCATTGCTGTTGCACTTCTGAGTTTCTCTTTGACTTTTACCGCCACAACTCTCTCGGCGGAGACTCTCTCTTCTCAGGAACCACAACAACCAACTCTTTCTCCAACAGGTAGCTTAGGAGAAAAGATCGCAGCGGCAGAGGTGTACGTTGTGCCTCCGACGAATTACGTCGCGACTGCTTACAGTCTGCGCGGACTGACTGCAAGTGGACGACCTGTCGCCAAGGGATTGATTGCTGCCGATCCAAGACACTTGCCTTTGGGTTCGCGCGTGCGGCTCGACGCCGGGGCTTACAGTGGTGAGTATCTGGTGGCAGACACAGGCAGCCTCGTGCGGGGCAAGCGCATTGACATCTGGACACCATCGTCGCGCGAAGCGATGCGCTTCGGACGACGCACCGTGAAGTTGACCATACTCAGCTACGGCGCTAAGCGCGCTAAGTAATCAGCATCAACAGAACCGAGCGCGGTAGCGCCGGGTCAATCTCAATCAGCATTCATGATTGGAATTTGACCCGGCGCTACCGCGCTCGGTTCTGTTTGTGGCAAGATGCAGATCCCATGTTGCAACAGATACCGCTCGCAGAGCCTGTCGTTGAAGTCAAACGAGGCTCGGTAACAGAGTCTCGTCATCGTGGACACATCGTCGTTGTCGATCCTGAAGGTCAGATCATCGCGTCGCTCGGCGCACCTGAGAACGTAACTTACCTCAGATCTTCAGCGAAGCCATTTCAGGCAATATCGCTTTTAACTACCGGAGCCGCTGAAAGGTTTGGTTTCACTGATCGCGAAGTGGCGCTCGCATGCGGCTCACACAACGGGGAACCGATTCACACCGAGCTTGCCGCATCGATGTTGAGGAAGATCGGTCTGGGTCCCGAAGCATTGCGATGCGGGGCGCACGAGCCATACGGTATCGAGGCTGCTCGCGATCTTCGCATGCGCGGCGAACAACCAAACGCGCTCCATAACAACTGCTCAGGCAAACACGCCGGAATGCTCGCCGTCGCACTTCACCTTGGCGCGTCGATCGAAAACTACGAGAACCCTGAGAATCCTGTGCAGAAAGCGATTGTCGATGTAGTGTCGCAATTCTCGGGCGTGGCGGTGACGGACATGGCTATAGGTGTTGACGGTTGTGCAGCGCCAGTATTCGGAATCACAGTTAAAGCGATGGCCCTCGCGTATGCGCGATTAGTTTCGCCGCCGGCGAGCCTGGATAAGAAGACGCGTGATGCATGTGAGCGAATCGTACGCGTGATGAGCGCGTATCCGGAGTTGATTGGCGGAACATCAGACCGGCTCGACACGGAGATCATGCGGGCGGCGCCGCGTCGTTTAGTTTCTAAAGTGGGCGCGGAAGGAGTTTACACGGCCGGCATAAAGCCGAGCGAAGAGTGGCCGCATGGTTTCGGAATCGCGATCAAGATCGAAGACGGCGACGACAAGCGCGCGCGTCCGACGGTAGTGATCGAATCGTTGCGGCAACTGGGAGTGTTGCGCGATGAGTCGCTTGAAGCAGTGGCGAAGTATGCGTTCTTTCCGGTGAAGAATCGTCGTGACGAGATCGTCGGCGAGATCTCTGCTTCCTTCGATTTGAAAGTGAAGAGATGACAAGCGAAAGTGATCTGCAAGGTCCGCCACTGCAACGAGACGCATACGGCCAGGTTGACGTTGATTCAGTTCCGGATGTGATCGAGTGGTTCCTCAACTACGATCAGCGAGTTGCGGTCATCAGGCACCCTTCGGTCGAGGAAGTATTCCAGTGGAAACAGCAGCACGTGCAGTCGCAGGGTGAAGAGATCTTTCAGTTCACCCGTGCTGAAGATCGACTCGCGATCGGAATCATTCAGGCGCTCGCTGACAACTCGACTGAGCGCAGCTTGCACGAGTGGATAGCCCAGCTTCTCGGCGCTCTCGACGTGGCATCGAAAGCCAACGAAACGACTGCGAACGCTTACCAGTTAGACTTGCAAAGTGGTGGCTCGATCGTGCAGGAAGCCGAAAAGATCCCTTTTCAACGTGGCCGCACCGATTTCCTGCTCAACTGCTGGATCGAATCATTATGCACCGCAGAAGCGCGTGTGCTCGGGTGGCTGTACAAAGAATTCTACAACCGTCCCTACGCGCCCTGAATCCCTGGCTAAACCGGTGAGGTCGTATGACGCCTGAACTGCGTGCGTTATTTCCCATCACGGAGCGTGCGCTCTACTTCAACCACGCCGCTGTCTCGCCCCCACCAATCACAGCGATCCGCGCTGTCGAAGCACAACTCAAAGACGTTCACGAAAACGGTTCAATCAACTTTCGCGACTGGCTAGCTACTAAAGAGCAGGCGCGTGAGCTACTCGCAAAACTTCTCGGCGCGCGGTCCGAGCAAGTCGCCTTCGTGCGCAACACTTCCGACGCGCTCTCAAGCGTCGCCAACGGCCTGAGCTGGCGCAAGGGCGACAACATCGTCACGTTCAGTCGCGAGTTCCCGTCGAACATCTACCCATGGCTGCGCGTGCGCGACGCCTTCGGTGTCGAGGTGCGCATGTGTGAAGAGCGCGACGGCCGCATCAATTTCGCGGAGCTCTCGAATCTCATCGACGACAACACACGCGTCGTCGCCATCAGTCACGTTCAATACGCCTCCGGCTTTCGCATGGATTTGGAACGGCTGGGCCTCATCGCCCGCCAGCGCGAGGCTTTATTCGTGGTGGACGTGATTCAAGCGCTCGGCGTCGTTCCGACGGATGTTGAGGCCGAGCTCATCGACGTGGCAGCAGGCGCGGGTCACAAGTGGCTGCTGTCGCCGGAAGGCGTTGGTTACCTGTATCTCTCGGATCGCGCACGCGAGCGAATTCAACCCACGCTCGTCGGCTGGACCAGCGTTCCGAACCCGGATGACTACTTCAATTTCGAACAGGGCTGGAACCGCGGCGCACTGGCGTGGGAAACGGGAACCGGACCTGCCGCGCTGCTATATGGTTTTAAGGCGAGTCTTGAGCTTCTGACGCGCTTTGGCGTGCAGAACGTCGCGAATTACCTCGAAGAACTCACGGACGACTTGTGCGAGCGTCTGAAGGCAAAACGGTACGAAGTCGTAAGCTCCCGAGCGCCTGGCGAGAAGTCTCAGATCGTCTGCATTCGCCCGTTTGAAGGTTTGTCAGCAATGCAGCTCTATCATCAGCTCAGCACGCAGAAAATCATCACGGCGCCACGTGCAGGTCGACTCCGAATCGCCCCACATTTCTACAATACACCTGCTGAAGTCGAAGCTTTCGTCAAAGCTTTGCCTTAGACCGAGCGATAATCGGTCGCTGGTACAGTGGTGATTGTCCGGTAGTTGTACAATTCCGCCACGCTTTTGTCCGTTCTCGCACAATCTCCCCATCATCAGATCACATAGAAATCCTAGCAAAACTCTATTATTCGGATTGGAGTGCCCCATATCTCCCTGTTGGCACGGTCATTGCCAAAGAGGAAAAACAGAACAAGAAGGGTAGATAAGGGTAAATCGGGTCAGGCTCTGATAACTGCGGTGAGTGGAGGCTTTGGGGGAGGCATCCTCTCACAGAATTAAAAGCAAGCGTTTGACTCTTTTGGGGGAACGGAGTGGCGCTTGTGACGCAGTCGAAGAGCAATAATAGCGGAGCTGCTGATTGACGTCTTGACGGGGCTTGGGGGAGCCTCCCAGGAAAGATCAGCAGCCCGCATTTTGTTTGGCCCGATCTTTAGCCGCGGATTTCCGCAGATGAACGCAGATCAGCATTCATCCGCCAAAATCTGCGGCTAAGTTTTTTAGTTTCGCTCCTGGAGTAGACGGGAAGGATTTGACTCGCCAGTCAACTCGTCCAGATTCAGTCGCAGCATTCCACCGGCATCTGAATACGCCGTCGCCGCTTTCTGTTGTGAGCGCCGGTAAGTGAATAGCAAACCGCCGAGCAAACCGCCCACGCCCAGACATAGAACCGCAGCATAACCGGATGCTCTCAAAACAGTGACCAGGACGCCGAGCGTTGTGTTGACGTAGCGCTTCTCGGCTTCCCTGAGAATGTTTGGGTTCTCGCCGAGCCACTGCACAACCTGCTCGTATTTCACCTGGTCGATTAATTGTTTGGCTGTCTGGGCGTCTGGTGCGTCAAAGACGAACACGGAATAGTTTCCAACACGACGATACGCAGTTGGCGCCGGCTGGCCCAATCGCCAAAGCTCCTGTATGCGAGCAATGATGCGCTGGTCGTTTTCGGTTGCGAGTTGAGGCGTGTTGAACTCGACGATCAGAATCTTACTCGAGCCAGACGTTGCCAGAGCCGCATCAGCATTGCCTCCGCCCTGCACCGCGTCCAACACTGGCTGTTGGAACGACAGTAAACCCAAATTGGTGAAACTGCTCAGGAAAATAGCGTTCTTTTGTGTTTCTTCCGGTTGCGGCAGATGCTTGATTAGAGCGGGAATATCGCCCTCGCCCTTGTCGAGCGTGGCGCTGAGGTTTTCCGCAACTTCGTTGACGTTCGCCGGACTGCCCTTCAAATTCTTAACCTTCACGACGTGCTGTCCCTTGAAGAAGACAAGCTCGTCGTCAGTGGCAAACCCGGCAGTGCCGCCGCCCAGGTTGAGAGCTATCTCAGCTCTTGAGTTAGTACCGCCGGCGGTCGCAGCGGCCAGGCTGAGAGCTTGATACGCCTGCGCCTCATGTCGCAGACGTACGATCTCCACCGACACCCGATCTCCTTTGTTCCCTACATACTCGGATAACTGATAGGCGAGTGGCTCGACAGCCTGTTCTGTTGACGGTGTAGAGTTGGTTCTGACCTGCCTGAAACTGCCGATGGCAGTAGGCAGTGGTCGGGTTGGTTCAGCGGTAGTATCCGCGAACACAGAACTCCCGAGAGCCAGCAAAAGACTCAATAAGAATATTACTTTCGATAAAAACAATCCGACTCCTCATGCCGCCCGGAAATAGAAAACTCTAAATTTAGAAACCGCTGGGGCTTTGATGTTCCTTGGAGCGGTTAGGCAGCACGTGGTCAGTTTAATGCCAGCGTCTCAGTTCGCGCAAAAGAAGGTCGGCGTAGTGGCGTGGCTTGCTGATGTTGTGCATCACGATCGAGCCGCCAAGCTCACTCGCGTTATCGATGATGATGTCGCCGAAGCCCATCAGTCGCTGCGGAATTGTGGCCGAGACGGTCACGTCCTGGACTTTGCTCAGAGGGATGTTTTTCGTCCTCCGAGCGATCAGACCGGTGTCGATCTGGAGTTTCGAATCGGTGACTGTGTAGCGAACCATGTTGCGGCGGATGTGATAGTAAGCCGGAATCAGCAGCAGCGCGAGCGCGATTGGAATCGAGATTGACGCGGGCACGCTCAGCGACGCCAGCAGAAACACGAGGGCAATACCAGCGACGACTGCCAGCGCATAACCGGCCTTGACGAACAGCATCGTCGGGCGCACGGTGAAGACCGTGTGCTCGAGGTCCGTGTCGCCGCTCATTTCCAGCGAGCGCGCTTGCAAACGTGCTATTCGCGTAGCTTCCGGGTCAACGGCGGGTGCGCCGCAGTTCGAACAGAAACGGACGCTTGGGGGTACGTATGCTCCGCAACTCGAACAGGTCATGGTGCTAATCATGCCACAGATATACGCAGATTGATAAGGATCTGATCAGATCAAATCCGTATCTAGACCTGTGTTTATCTGTGGTTACTGGCTGACGAGTTGTAGACGGCCGTCCGGCAGGCGCGTCATGAAGACGCTGCGCTCGTAGACGTTCAGTGGGGTTGGATCTTTTTGCTGCGCTGCAGCGAGTTGTTGGTTTGAGAAGGTGTTTGCAATTGTCGACACTTCCGGGTCGCGAATCAGACTGTAGCGATTGCCGATGCGTCGCACGTATTCGCGTGTCTCGCTGTACGGCGGGACCTGGTAGCCATACTTCATCACTGCGCCTTCGCCGGCGTTGTAACCCGCGAGCGCGAGCCGGACATCGCCCTTGAAAAGATTGAGCAGAAACCGCATATAACGCGCGCCGCCCTCGATGTTTTGCTTCGGGTCCCAGATATTCGTCACGCCAAAACGGCTCGCCGTGAACGGCATTAGCTGCATCAGCCCGCGCGCGCCTTTGTTTGACAGGGCGCGGGACTTGAAGCTCGATTCCTGGTGCATGATCGAGTAGAGCAGCAGCGGGTCGACTGAGTTGCGCTTACCGGATTCGACGATGTAGTTGTCGACCTCGGAATTCCCGGTGGTGAAGCCGCCGAGCGACGGATTCATTGGCATGCTGGTGAGCTGTATCAGGCGTTTGGTTTGTGTGGCTGGCTTTGGAGGGGTTTGAATTTTGACGGTGTTGGGGAAGTCGAAGTTATCGACCTGATACTGGGCCGCCGCGGGTCCGGCTGCCAGAGCGAAAATGGCGAGAATGTAGAGCGTTCTTCGCACTTTCGCATCCTACCACAGCAGTTAAACTCTTGCCAACACTGTTGGCCGCGGCGACTCTTGACAGGCACGGTATCATAGCGGCGATTTTTCGGACCGGTAGCCTCACGGTTAAACCATAAACCGCGCGCTTCTGCGCGCCTCACAAAAGGAAGAACAACATGAAGAAAATCCTTACACTTACTCTACTGCTGCTCTGTGTCTTCACAGCAGGAGCACAGGCTCAGAACACAACCTCAACCACAACCAAATCAGCGACGAAGCAGGGCGCCAAACGCGGCCCGATCTTTCGCGCTACGAAGGAACAGATCAACCAGGCTCAGGCGATTCTGAAAGAGCGGGGCTTTTACGCTGGAGAGCAACTCGGCAAGCTTGATGATGCGACCCGAGAAGGATTGCGGAAGTATCAGCAGGCGGAAGCGCTCAAGGTGACCGGAACGCTCAATAAGCTCACGCTCGAGAAGATGAACATCAACCTCACGGAGAAACAGAAAACTATGTGATTTGAAGCCGCGGATGAACGCGGATTAGCGCTGATCTGCGTTCGTCCGCGGCTAACTAACCAAACGTTCCACGACCTCAAAACTTTTCGCGAGCGCCGCGGACAGATTCTCGGGCTGATTTCCGCCACCTTCAGCCATGTCGGCTTTGCCGCCACCACGGCCACCGACGATCGGCGCAAGCTCTTTGATCACCTGTCCGGCAGGAACCTTCCCGGTGAGGTCAGCCGACGTCCGCACAATGAGAGAAACCTTGCCATCACTGCTTCGGCCGAGCACGACCACACCTGACTTGAGCCGCGCGAGGAGCGTGTCTGAAAGCTGTCGCATCGCCGCGGCGTCGAGTCCGCTGGCCTCGCGCGCGAGGACTTTAATGCCCGCCACTTCGCGCGACTCGTCACCATTCGACGAAGCTCCGGCTGCGCCACTCGCGATCTTCAACTTCAACTCGTCCGTCTCGCGCCGTGCTTTTTTTAACTCTTCCTGCAAACGTGTCACCGTCAATTGCAGATCGTTTCGGGACGTTCTCAACCCGCTGCTCAATCCATCGACCAAGACTTCAGCTTCACGGAACCGCTCGTAAGCATCCATGCCCGTGATCGCGCGAATGCGTCGCACCCCCGACGCGATCGACTCATCACTCGTGATCTTGAACAGTCCGATGTCACCGGTCGCGCGCACGTGTGTGCCGCCACACAGCTCTTTTGAGAAGATTCCCTCCAGACCATTGATCGAAAGCACGCGCACATGTTCGCCGTACTTCTCACCGAATAGCGCCATCGCGCCCGAGCGCATCGCTTCATCAATCGCCATCTCGTCCGTTTGCACAGGCTCGTTGCGCAGAATGTGATAGTTGACGAGACGCTCGATCTCTTCTTTCTCCAAGGCCGTCAACGGCTGGTAGTGCGTGAAGTCGAAACGCAAATAAGTCGGCGCAACAACCGAACCCGCTTGCTTCACATGTATTCCCAAAACCTCGCGCAACGCGGCGTGCATCAGGTGTGTCGCGGTGTGATTGCGTCTGGTCGCATCGCGTTTCTCGACGTCGACGTCAGCCGAGACCGTATCACCAACCTTGAAGCTTCCTTTCTCGACTTTCATTTTGTGAACGATCAAGCCTTGCGCGGGCGAATAAGTATCGAGAACAGTCGCCAGCTCGTTCGTTGGACCAACGATGACGCCAACGTCTCCGACCTGTCCGCCACTCTCGGCGTAGAACGGCGTATGATCTAAAACCAGTTCACCTTCATCACCTTCATTAAAGGTGTTAACTAAATTGTCATTCTTAATCAAAGCTCGAATATTCGCGTTTTCGACTTTAGTAGTTTCATAACCTCTAAATTCAGATTTTGTGTCGTGCCTTCTGGAAAGAGCGACGTAAACTGGTTTTATCGTTCTCTTTACGGTTCGTTGTTCACCTTGGTTTTCCTGAAGGTGTTTGAGTACGCCCTCCATTCCCTTGCGGAATTTTTCTTCACTTGTGCCCTCAAAAGGAAAAATATAGTGCGTACCAGGCATATCCTTAAAAGGCCTAGAGTACGTATCCAATTTGTAGTTTCCTTGAGAAAGGACGACGTACATCAAGTCGATTGGTGTTCCGAACGTATCGTATAGTTTGGCGAGTTCGAGCGTAGAAATTACTGGCTTTCCCTCATCCGTTGGACTGGAGCGAATTAGATCGTCAAGCTTTTTTAATCCAACCATCAACGTTGAGCGAAAACGTTCTTCCTCCAAAAGAACCATCTTCTTAATGAACTCACGATGTTGCTCCAACTCCGGATATGCATCCTTCATAAGGTCAACGACGAAAGCCGTAACTTTATTGAAAAACGATCCTTCGAAGCGCAGCGTGTGATGGCCCTGGTAGATCGCGCGTCGCATGATCTTGCGCAGCACATAATTGCGACCTTCGTTGCCGGGCAGAATTCCATCAGCAATCGCGAAGGCAGTCGCGCGCGCGTGGTCAGCAATGACGCGCATCGCAAACCCTTCCTGCGTTTCCGGTTCGTAGTGGCGGTCGGCTAGCTTTGCGGTGAAGTCGACGATGGGACGAATCAGGTCCGTATCGTAGTTTGACTTCACACCCTGTAAGACAACAGCGAGACGTTCGAGCCCCGCGCCTGTATCAACCGAAGGCTTCGGTAACGGATCGAGATTGTACTTGCCCCCCTCAATTTCACTGCGATCAAATTGCATGAAGACCAGGTTCCAGATCTCCATGATCGTGTCGCCCGGACCATTAACGTTCTCTGCCGAGTTTTCCGGATCGTCCGGACTCTCGCCCATGTAGTAGTGAACCTCGCTGCATGGTCCACACGGGCCTGTCTCACCCATCTGCCAGAAATTATCCTTGCGACCAAACCGCAGGATTCGCTCGCGCGACGCACCGACCTGCTCCCACAACCGCTCAGCGTCTTCATCAGGCGGCACTTCCGCGTCACCTTCATAAACCGTGAACCACAGCCGCTTCGGATCGAGGTTCAGCTCGTAAACCAGCAACTCCCAGGCAAACTTGATCGCGTCTTCCTTAAAGTAATCGCCAAACGAAAAATTGCCGAGCATCTCGAAAAACGTGTGATGCCGCGCGGTCTTCCCAACTTCGTCGAGGTCGTTGTGCTTGCCGCCGGCTCGGATACACTTCTGCGACGACGCGGCGCGCACATACTCGCGCTTCTCCGCACCCAGAAAGACGTCCTTAAACTGATTCATGCCCGCGTTCGTGAACAACAACGTCGGATCGTTTGCGGGCAGGAGCGGCGACGAGCGCACACGCGTGTGCCCGTGCTCCTCAAAATACCTCAAAAAAGCTTCGCGAATTTCGTTACCAGTCATATCGGTTCGAGTGTAACAAATCAGTCTTCATCCGTGTAATCCGTGGTTAATGCGCGGATCTTTTCACTGACCAACTCGAAGTCAAATCCTTGCCGCAAGAGATGATCGAACAAGCTCTTCGTTTCCATGCGGTTCTTCGGCTTGCCGCGAATGCGCAGGCGCTTCGCAATCGCCTGGTCGATTAGCTGCTCCTCCGGCGTCTCGGCAAAGACCATCTCGAGCGCTTCCTTCGCGACGCCGCTGTCGACTTTTTTGAGCTTGAGATCGCGTTCGAGTCGCCTGCGTCCCACTGGCTTTTGCTTTACTTTGTAAGACGCATAACTAAAAGCGAAGCGCTCGTCGTTGAGGTAGCCATACTCACGCAGGCGAGCGATAACTGTCTCCACTATTTCTTCGTTCGTGTTCTTGCCGCGGAACAAGCGCTCGCGCAGCTCGGCGACAGACCGGGGCTTTGCAGCCAGTAACTTTATGGCGCGCTCAAATGTTTTACGTCGCAAATCAGTCACAATAATTGAACACAGATTAACGCGGATTGCCCGCTGATCTAAAATGTCTCACCATGGACGGCGTATTAGTAATCGACAAGCCTGCGGGTATGACTTCTCACGACGTGGTTGCGCAAACGCGCCGTATTCTGCACGAGCGTCGCACCGGCCATACCGGAACCCTCGATCCGTTTGCCACCGGCGTTCTCGTCATCTTACTCGGCAAGGCGACACGTCTCTCGCAGTTCATGACCGGAGTTGATAAAGAATACGAAGCGATCATTCGTCTCGGATACTCAACCGACACCGGCGACCGCACCGGCAATCCGATTCCTGGACCATCAACAGAAGTACGCCACTGGACTGAACGAGAGATCGAATCAGCGTTACAAAGTCTTCGCGGAAACATAGACCAGGTACCGCCGATGTATTCAGCGAAGAAAGTTGAGGGCAGGAAACTCTACGAACTTGCGCGTCGCGGTGAGAGCATTGAACGAAAGCCGGTTCGCGTTTGCATCCATGAGTTCGCAGCGATCAAACCTGATGGTCAACTCATCAAGGACAATCTCGACGGCACCTTCGACTTTCACGCGCGTGTGTCGTGTTCTTCCGGTACCTATGTCAGAACGCTTGCGGAAGATTTTGGTAAGCGTTTGTACGTTGGCGCGCATTTAGCCGAGCTGAGACGGACGCGCGTCGGTGACCTGGGGATCGACCAGGCGATCACGCTGGATGAGTTAAAGATCCATTTTGGCGAAGAGTCGATTGGGGAAGTCCTGCTGCCGCCGGGTACGGCGCTCTCATGGCTGCCTTCGCTGCATCTAAGCGGCGAAGACGTGCGGCGGGCCAATCACGGAAGAGAGGTGAAGGTAGCTGAGCCGGAGTGGGCCGACGGAGAGAACGTGAGGATGTACAACGCCGGTCAGGAATTGATTGCCATCGGTCTATACGATGCGAATGCGCGAAGTGTGCACCCACACGTCGTCCTGGGTAGGGACGTTTAGAGTTCAAGCTTTCGCTTGCGGTCTAAACAAAGCACAACCTAAAGGTTGAACTCTAAAAGGAAAACTCTGAACGTAAGCCGGAGGGAGAATTAGTTTGCGAAATAAGCATTGACCCCTGTGCTATACTTTCCCGCAAGGAGGCGCGCGTGTAAGTTCGCTTCCAGTTCCCACCGGACTTCCGTTGAAATCGATCATTGAGAAGAAGTGATGCCTCGAGGACGTAGCTCACGCTTACGCGCGCGTGAGGCGTATCACGAGCACAGATCAAACCAGCCGCAGTTTCCCCGACGAATGTTGCGGTGTAAGTAAATGGCGTGGCCTCTCCCCACACGCTGTCCAATGCGCGAAGGCCGAAGAGGTTTCAAAGGCTATGCAAGAGCAGGATGGCAAAAAACAATTCAATATCAGCGAACGTTTGGAAGATCTGCGCCGTGAGCACGAAGCGCTCCGCTGGGAAGGAACTTTTCGTGAATACTTCGAGTTAGTCGCCCAGAACCCGCGCATTGCTCAACTTTCACACGCTCGAATTAACGACATGGTTCATGCCGGAGGCATCGAACGGCAGAACGAAGGCACTCAGCACGAAATTCTCTCCTACAAATTCTTTGCCAGCGAGCTCTTCGGCATCGAAGAACCCATCGCCAGGATTGTCGAGTATTTCAAATCGGCCGCGCAGCGACTCGAAGTGCGCAAGCGCATCCTGCTGCTCATGGGACCGGTAGGCGGAGGCAAGTCGACGATCGTCAGCATGCTCAAGCGCGGCCTCGAAGATTGGACCAGGACTGAGGCCGGCGCAGTTTACGCGATCAAAGACTGTCCGATGCACGAGGAGCCGCTGCACCTGATCCCACACCAACTGCGTGCTGAAATCGAGAAACATTACGGCATTTACATTGAAGGTGATCTGTGTCCGCAATGTCGCTATGCGTTGGAGCACACTTATGGCGGGCGTCATGAGGATGTGAAAGTGCATCGCGTCGCGTTCTCTGAAAAGGAGCGTGTCGGTATCGGCACTTTCTCGCCGAGCGATCCCAAGTCGCAGGACATCACTGAGCTCACCGGGTCGATCGATCTCTCGACGATCGGCGATGTTGGGGTTGAGTCAGATCCACGTGCTTATCGTTTCGATGGTGAGTTGAACATCGCGAACCGTGGCTTGATGGAATTTGTCGAGATGCTGAAGGTTGACGAGAAGTTTCTCTACAGCCTGCTGACGCTGTCGCAGGAGCAGAGTATCAAGACCGGCCGCTTCGCGATGATCTACGCCGACGAAGTGATCCTTTCGCACACGAACGAGAACGAGTACATCGCGTTCGCCGGCAATCGCAAATCCGAAGCGTTGCAGGATCGCATTATCCTCGTGAAAGTCTCGTACAACCTGCGCGTGTCGGAGGAGGAGCGGATTTACGACAAGCTTCTGCACCAGTCGGAAGCGCTGCGCAACGTTCACCTCGCACCGCACACGCTGAGAGTCGCGGCGATGTTTGCGGTGATGACGCGCCTGGAGGAACCGAAGCGCCAGAACGTCGACATCGTCAAGAAGATGAAGCTTTACGACGGCGAAGACGTTGAAGGCTATAAGTCGAAAGACGTGCGCGAGCTCAAAGAAGAGACTGTTCGCGAAGGTATGGACGGTATCTCGCCGCGTTACATCATCAATCGCCTGTCGAGCGCGCTCGTGCGTGACGGGGTTACGTGTATCAATCCGATCGACGCGCTGCGAGCGATCAAGGACGGGTTCGAGCAACACACGGGCATCAGCAGCGAGCAGCGTGAAAGGTATTTGAATCACATTTCGCAGGCGCGAAAGGAATACGACGAGCTCGCGAAGATCGAAGTGCAGCGAGCGTTTGTTTACTCGTTTGAAGAGATGGCGCGCACGATGTGCAACAACTATCTCGATAACGTTGAAGCGTTCTGTAACAAGGAGCGCATCAAGGATCCCATCACTGAAGAAGAGATGGAGCCGGACGAGCAGTTGATGCGGTCGATCGAGGAGCAGATCGGGGTCTCGGAAAACGCGAAGAACACTTTCCGGCAGGAGATCCTGATCCGCATTTCGTCGCATGCTCGCAAAGGCAAGCCGTTTGAGTACAACTCGCACGAGCGTCTGAAGGAAGCAATCGAGAAGAAGATCTTCGCTGATTTGAAGGACGTGGTGAAGATCACGACGTCAGCGAAGACCCCGGATCCGGATCAGCTGCGAAGGATCAATGAAGTAGTCGATCGGCTCGTGAAGGAGCACGGGTATTGTCCGGTTTGTGCGAACGAGTTGTTGACTTACGTCGGTACGTTGTTGTCGCGATAGACATTTAGCCACAGATTACACAGATGACACGGATTATTTCTTATTTTTAATCCGTGTCATCTGTGTAATCTGTGGCTTATAAATATGAAGAAACGTTACTGGATCGCAGGTGCGGCGACGCTCGCTATTGCAGGCAAGCTTTTGACGCGGCCACGTGATGCTGACTGGCAAAAGTGCCGCGACGTTGTTTTTCATTCCGAGCATTCGTGTTTCATCGACGTTGATGGGATTCGTGTTCATTACCAGGAGGCAGGCGACCGGCACGCGCCCGCGCTCGTTTTGATTCACGGGTTCGCATCGTCGACGCTGGTGTGGAGCAAAGTGTTCTTGCGATTAGCCGAGTCAGGTTATCGGGTGATCGCTTTGGACTTGCTTGGCTACGGTTACTCCGCGAAGCCAAGGAACGGCGAGTACACGATTGCAGGACAGGCGAAACTGTTAACACGCTTGCTCGACGCTCTTGGGATACCACGCGCGATTTTTATCGGCAGCTCGTACGGTGGCGCAGTTGCAGCGACTTGCGCTTTGGACTACCCGGATCGAGTTGAGAAGTTGATACTCGTGGGCACGGTGAACAATAACCGGCCTCTCGAATTTACGTTGATGCGGTTGTTTGGCTCGCCTGTATTTGGCGACGTGGTGTCGCCGCTTCTAATCGGCTCGCGCCGGTTACTGCGACGACGCATGAAGCGCGTTTACGATCGACACGCGTGGGTAATGGATGAACGACGCGTCAATGCGCGCCATCTACCTCTACGTGCGGCCGGAACACAGCGCGCGATCATTAGGACTGTGCGTGGCTGGGACGCTGAACGCATCTCCAGAGACGCGCATCTAATCACGCAACCCACTCTCCTGCTCTGGGGCGAAAACGATCGCGAGATTCCCCTTGCTGATGGCGAGCACCTCCACGCGGAGATTCCCGGCTCGCGTTTGATCGTGTTTTTCAATTGCGGGCACTTGCCACACGAGGAATATCCGGAAGCCTTCACGAATGTCGTAACCGATTTTTGTAAAGCCGGCACAGAACCGAGCGCGGTAGCGCCGGGTTCTTTCATTTCCGTCTAATCTGTGGATGGAGGTTTTATGTCTATCCAACGCAACGACTGGTCGCTACAACGCAAAGGCATCATCGATCAGGAGCGCCACAAGGATCGTGTAAAGGAAGCCATCCGCAAAAACCTCGGCTCGATCGTCTCCAACGAAGCCATCATTCTTTCCGACGGTAAGCGCACCGTCAAAGTTCCCATCAAAGCGCTCGACGAATACAAGTTTCGCTTCAACTATCAAAAAGGCAAACACGTGGGCCAGGGCGACGGAAAGACTCGCGTCGGCGACGTGATTGGCCGCGAGAGTCGACCGGGCAGCGGCCAGGGCTCAGGCCAGGCAGGCCAGGATGCAGGCGCGGATTACTACGAAGCGGAAGTAAACATCGACGAGCTGGCTGCACTGATCTTCGAAGATCTTCATCTGCCGTATCTCGAAGAGAAAGCGAAGAAGGCGGTGCAGTCGCGCAAGACTCAGTTCAACGAGATTCGTCGCACGGGTGTGATTGCGAACCTCGACAAGCGCCGCATGATCCTCGAAAACATTCGTCGCAATGCGCGTGAAGGCAAGGCGCGTTTTGGCGATATCAAGAAGGAGGATCTGAGATTCAAGACGTGGGAAGAAGTGCTGCGCTACGAGTCGAACGCGGTCGTGATCGCGATGATCGACGTCTCGGGTTCGATGGGCGAGTTTAAGAAATACATCGCGCGCAGTTTTTACTTCTGGATGGTCCGTTTTTTGAGAACGAAGTACGACAACGTCGAGATCGTTTTCATCTCGCATCATACGGAAGCGAAAGAGGTGACGGAGGAGCAGTTCTTTACACAGGGAGAATCGGGCGGCACGGTTGTTTCTTCTGCGTACCAGCTCGCGCTCGACGTCATCAAGCAGCGTTATCGCCCGTCGGACTGGAACATCTATCCGTTCCATTTCTCCGATGGCGACAACTACTACTCCGATAACGAAGAAGCAGTGCGGCTTGCGGACGAGCTGATCGCGACGTGCAATCTGTTTGGATATGGCGAGATTGGCGAAGAGGGTTCGTCGAGTTACAGGCGTTCTTCGGGAGCGCTGCTGTCGATCTTCAGCGACCGGCTACAGCACAGGGATCGTTTTGTTGGTGTGCGGATCGACGATAAAGAAGACGTGTATCCGGCGTTGAAACAGTTCTTTGGGCGGAGAAACGTCGAGACTCCCGCGTAAGGTATGGAAGACAAGGAAATAAGAGAACTCGAGAAGGCGGTCGAGCAGATCTGGGAGGTGGCTCGTGGGTTTGGGCTCGATCCGTATCCGACGAACTTCGAGATCGTGCCCGCGACGGTGATGTACGAGGTCGGTTCGTATGCGTTGCCGGGCCGCTATTCCCACTGGACGTTCGGTAAAACCTACCATCGCATGAAGACGATGTATGACTTCGGACTCTCGAAGATCTACGAAGTCGTCATCAACACGAACCCGGCTTACGGGTTTTTGCTGGAGACGAACAGTCCGATCCAGAACAAGCTTGTAATCGCGCACGTGCTCGGTCACGTCGACTTCTTCAAAAACAACTCTTATTTCTCAAAAACGAATCGCCGCATGGTGGAGAGTGTCTCGACGCACGCGCAGCGAATGATGGAGTATGAGTTTCGGCATGGACGAAAGACAGTCGAGCGATTCCTCGACGCTGTGCTCGCCATCGAAGAGCACATCGATCCGTATTTTTTCATCAAGCGCGAGATCTCGATCGCTGAAGAAAAGCGACGCGCCGAGCATCGCGTGAAAGATGGGCCATACGACGATCTCTGGCTCCTCGACAAGAGCGCGCACGCGGCCAAATCACCTGAGACTCCTGACGACGACAAGCCGCGCGAGCGTTTGCCCGAAAAAGATCTGCTTTATTACCTCATGAAAAACTCGCCGTCGCTCGCGCCCTGGCAACGCGATGCGATCGCGATGGTACACGAGGAGATGGAATACTTCGTGCCGCAGATGCAGACGAAGATCATGAACGAAGGTTGGGCCAGCATCTGGCACGCGCGTATCATGCGTGCGCTGGATCTCAGCGACAACGACCACATCGAGTTTGCGAATCTCCACTCGGGCGTCGTCTCGCCGCAGAAAGGCCAACTCAATCCGTACTACCTCGGTTACAAGATCTACGAGAACATCGAGCGGCGTTGGAACGAGCCGTCGCAGGAAGAGCGTGAAAAGTTTGGTCGAACCGGTAACCAGGGGCGCGAGAAGATTTTCGAAGTGCGCGAGCTTGATAACGATGTTTCGTTCCTGCGCAACTATCTAACCGAAGAGCTGTGTGAAGAGCTCGACTTGTTTGTGTTTGAGCTGGTTGAGGAAGAGGAGTGGACGATTACGGAGAAGCGCTGGGAAAAGGTGCGCGATCAGCTTGTTTCAAACATGACGAATTTCGGTTTTCCGTATTTGCAGGTTGAGGATGGAGACTACAACGGCAACCGCGAGCTCTACATGAAGCATTGTTACGAGGGCACCGAACTCGACATGCGCTACGGCCGCAAAGCCCTCGAACACGTCTACACCCTCTGGGGCCGCCCCGTCCACCTTGAGACCGTAATCGACGATGAATCAACGGTGCTGCACTACAACGGTGACGAGCACGGTGAAGATTAAAATCGGGATTTAATCCGGAGTAAAAATCCGTGTCATCCGTGGCTAAAGATTTAATGCCTTGCCTACCGACGGATCTCTTCTTACGCGCCAAATCTTCGAATCGAGGTAGTAATGGATGAAGGCGTAGCCCCACAGAAATGAGATCCCGAGCTGTGTCGCCAAAGACGGTCCGAGATACCCGAGTAACTGCCGCGGTCCCTGGTAGATGATCCCAAACACGATCCCGAACCCGATGTAGAAAAGCACTCGCCGGCTAATTAACTCCGCGGCGCCGTACTGCTCACGCGATTTGTATTTCTGATTGTGAAACCAGATCAAACGGTGATACTGGAAGTTGTGATAGATCGTGAGTATGGCCACGATTGCTATTGGCTTGTGCGGCATCGGCGTCAGCAGGACAATCCAGTGCATCGGAATCGCCGCCGCTAACAGCAGATACTTCGGTCCATTCAACGGCTCGCCTGCAATGGCGCGCTGCACCTGACGCCCAATCCAAGCCACAAAGAATAGTATCGTCCCCGCGAGCAGCAGCTTCGAAAAACCATTCACGCCACCACGCAGCAACGACGGCACGCGCACCATGGCCTGCGGATCGCGCGCGATAAACTCGACGAACGGGTAGTTGAATGCAAACAGCAGCAACCCGCGATCGAGAACGTTATCGATACGCGCGAGATCGCCGTTCTTCTTCTTGTAAAGCACCATGAAGCCGTAGTGCTGTTTGACGAGGTGGTAGTAGGCCCAAAGCGCCGCCACGAAGAAAAAGACAAACCCGGCGCCGGCCAGCACCATCGCTGGTCCAATCGCGAAAAAGAGCAGCGAGCCCCAGAGTAGCCGCGCGCGGTTCTTTCTTTCAGTGCGATCGAAGTACGTGCGCGAGAACGTTCCGAAAACGTGTGGCGCGTCGATCAGAATGGCCCATGCCGCGACCATTGGAACCAGAGGTACAAGCCCGGTCACGTAAAGAATCAGCAGCACGTAACTCGACACGACTGATCCGATAAACCAGGTCGCATCGTCGCGCGCACTGATAATCCAGCGCAAAGAGATCGCGCTCGCAACGGGCTTGGTGATGATTTCAGCACTGGCGGCCATAAATAGGCTTTCGTTTGGACGTGCGCCATTTTATCATCGTGTCGAGATGAACAAACAACTCTTCCAGGCGCATCCGTGGCACGGCGTAACACCGGGGCCGCGAACGCCCGAGCTCGTTAACGCTTACATCGAAATCGTTCCCACTGACGCAGTGAAGTATGAACTTGATAAGTGGTCGGGGCACTTGCGAGTCGATCGTCCGCAGCGCTTCTCATCGATGTCGCCGACTTTATACGGTTTCATTCCGCAAACTTACTGCGGGCGAGAGGTGGCCGAGCTGTGTGCAACGCGCACTGGCCGCACGGGAATTGAAGGCGACAAGGATCCGATGGACATCTGCGTGCTATCCGAGAAGTCGTTTACGCATGGGAGTTTTTTTCTACACGCGCGGCCGATCGGTGGCTTGAGAATGATCGACGGAAACGAGGCCGACGACAAGATCGTCGCCGTACTGGAGTCAGATCTGGCTTACGGGCGCATATCCGAGATCCGTGATGTGCCGCAGGGATTAATCGATCGGTTGAAACATTACTTCCTGAGCTACAAGCAGCTTCCGAGTGATGCAGAGAAGAAGGTCGAGATCGTGGATGTTTACGATCGCACCGAAGCGCAGGACGTGATCACTCGAAGCTTGCGTGATTACGAGGAAGAATTTGGCCGCGGATGAACGCGGATAAAGGCGGATTATCCTAATCTCTCCGAGATGCCGCAGCGGGGGCAGACGAGCCCCCGCCAGTGTTCTTCTTCATCAACCCACTTAGCCAGCGCGGGGCCTTGCGGATGTTGCGCGCCGTGATGATGTTGACTGTGATGTTTGCGCTCGGCGGCCTCCGCGCTGCAATGTTTACAGAGCCAGCCATAACCCAAATTGAAGAAGTGGGCCGTCTGGTGCATAGAGCCGCATTTTACATGCGATCAGCGCCTTGAGTCAGGAGATTCCATCAATCGCACCGGCACAGACATCCGCCTGCCGCCGCGCCAGATTTGCACCTGAACAGTATCGCCAATCTGATGCTTGTCGAGTACTCGGAAGAGATCGTCTGAATTCGCCACCTTGTCGTTGTTGATGCCGACGATGATGTCGCCCAGCTCAACGTCGCCCATCTCGGTTTGCTGAACGCCGCGCAAACCAGCCGCGGCCGCGCCGCCACCGCGCGCAACCTGGTAAATCAACACACCGTCGTCGACAGGCAAGTCGATCTGGTTTCGCAGCGTGGAGATGTCACGCGTGTTAATACCAAGCTTTGGACGCCGCACACGACCGTTTTGCACGAGCTGCGGTACGATACGCTTGGCAATACTCACCGGAACTGCAAACCCGACACCGGCTGAGCTACCGGACGGCGAAAGAATCTGAGAGTTGATGCCGATCATGCGACCGTGAGAGTCGAGCAGTGGTCCACCGGAGTTACCGGGATTGATCGATGCGTCTGTTTGAATCGCGCCTTCAATCAGTCGATTATTCCGTGCGCGGAGTGGTCGCTGTAGCCCGCTGATGACGCCGGTGGTCAGCGTGCGATCCAAACCGAACGGATTTCCGATTGCGAGCACTTTCTGACCGACGACCAGCCTGTCTGAATCGCCCATCGGCACCACGGTGAGTGGACCAGCCGGTTTCTCAGTCAGGCGAATCACGGCGAGATCGGTGTCAGGATCACCGCCGACGACTACGGCCGGATAGTCTTTCTTTCCGCCCATGCTGACTGAGAGTTTCTGCGCGCCCTCGATCACGTGATAATTCGTCAGGATGTTTCCCTGTTGGTCCAGGATCGATCCGGAACCGGAGCCTTCCTGCGGTTCAACGAAGCCGAAGAAGTCGCGGGCGTATGACGTTGAGTGAATGAAGACGACGCCCGGACTGAGTGTGCGGTAAACCTCGATATTGTTCTGTTCGTCAGTCGAAGTCGCTGGATCGGTGATGCCCGCCGGCGGTGTTTCGCTGAACGCCGCCTGCGACGGCTGAAACCGATTGTTAATGCGGTCCAAAATTACAACTGCTCCGGCCGCAAATATCCCTGAGATAACAGCAATCAATAAAATCTGGCGTGCGGAAACTTTGTACATACGTCGTGCCTCTCTAGATTTCTAAAATTGGGCAAGAGGTGGCTAACATCGCTTTTAGGATGCTCTCAGAACGGGCGCCGTTGCGAGCAGATTGTATCAACGTAGAAACGCGGCGGCGAGTTTCAAAGCTCTTACGCGAAGAGAGACAGGAAGGCGTTGGGTAAGCTTCCGACGTAATCAACGACGATGATGGGCGTTTGCCAGCCCATGGCCACACAGCCGGTCGCAACGTGTACGAGCATTAGTATAACGTAGATGCCGAGCACGAAATTGAGACCACGTTTCGCGAGTGGCAAGTGAGCACAGCGATAAAGAATGTAAGCCGCGAAGGCGCCGATGACGAGTTTGGCGCCGAGAAAAGCCAGGTCACCGTGTTGCAGGATACGCGCCATGAGAGCATTGCCTTCGGTCGCGACGCCGAGGCGAATCCATAGGATAGTTAACTGGGCGTCGAGCCAATTGAGAGTAAAAAGGAGACAGCTTTTAGAAAGCTTATCCAAGGGCAACCTCGCGCCAAACGTTGTTAAACTCCGGCCCTTTACGCGAGAACCCTCGAAGCTTGGCAGCTCCGAGGGTTCCTGCGCCACGGGAGGAACGAGACTCGTTCTTATGTTGAGTAGAAAGAGTGAATCCTATGAGGGTTCCACAGAACCGAGCGCGGTAGCGGCGGGTCGACCGAAGCAATGAGCGCGCAATAGAATGCAAATTACCCGGCGCTACCGCGCTCGGTTCTATATGAATTCGATCGCACAAATTCTTCGAGAGGCTTTACACGTGCTGGAAAGCGGTGGGGTGCCTGAGGCGCGTCGTGAAGCGAGCTCGCTGCTTTCGTTTGTGCTCGATAAAGACCGGACGTTTCTGATCAGTCACGCTGAAGATGCTGTTGACGACGATTCGTTGAGCCGGTTGCGGGAGTTTGTGGAGCGGCGTGCGGCGGGAGAGCCGTTGCAGTACATCACTGGCGTGCAGGATTTTTACGGGCGCGAGTTTCGTGTCACGCCTGACGTTTTGATCCCGCGACCGGAAACAGAATTACTCGTCGAAGCCGCGCTTGCAGTGAGTAATGGCCCGTTTATTTGCGACGTGGGAACGGGATCCGGTTGTATTGCGGTGACGTTGTTGTGTGAGATGCCGGGGGCTCGGGCGGTTGCGGTGGATAAGTCTTCAGAAGCGGTTGAGATCGCGAAGTTCAATGCGGGAAAACAATCTGTTGCGGATCGGGCTGTGTTTGTTGTGTCCGATTGTTTTGACGCGCTCGATCAGGGTGAGTATCAGTTTGATCTAATCGTCTCGAATCCGCCGTACGTGTCAGAGTCAGCGCTGGCGGGATTGCAGCGGGAAGTACGCGACCATGAGCCACTCGTAGCTTTGTCTCCCGGTCCAGACGGGCTGAGCGTGATTCGTCGATTACTTACTGATGCTCCGGCTTACCTGAAGCCAAACGGCCACCTGCTGATGGAGATCGGATTTGACCAGGGCGAGAAGGTCAGGAATCTCATCGACGAATCTGTGTGGTCTTTACTCGAAGTCCGTCCGGATTTGCAGTGCATCCCGCGCATCGTCGTTTTACAAAAGCGCTAAAATACCTGCCACACCGGCCGTGCCTGCGGTGTTTACCACTCAGAGCCGCGGAAGCGCGACACACACAACCCCAGACATTAAGGAGACCGATGTTATGTACAGGTTTTTAGGCCGAAGTGTGCTGATTGCTGCGTTAGTGACGTTCACAGGCGTTGCTGCGTTTGCGCAAAGAGACAAAGACCGCTCGCTGACTTGTCGTGAGAACAACTGGTACAACGACAGGCTCGTCAGCAATTGCGAAGTCAGGGAGCAAACACTGGCGCCCAGCGGCGGCGCGATTGCGATTGATGGCAGGCAAAACGGAGGCATTTCCGTAAAAGGTTGGGACCAGAACCAGATTTTGGTGCGCGCGCGCGTGCAAGCCGGCGCGCCCACAGCCGCTGAAGCCGAAGCGCTGGGGAAACAGGTACGGATTGAAACCAGTGGCGCGAAGATTCATGCGACTGGGCCGGAGACTCGACGCGATTATAATTGGGACGTGAGCTACGAAGTGTTTGTTCCGCGCCGCGCGGATCTCTCGCTCGAAACTCACAACGGCGGCATCGCCATCGCGGATGTAAACGGCAAGATCGATTTCTCCGCGTTGAATGGCGGCGTGGTTTTGAAGCGTGTTGGTGGAGCCGTGCGCGGCTCGACGACTAACGGCGGTCTCGTGATCGAGCTGACCGGCGATCGTTGGGACGGCGAATCGATGGACGTCAGCACGACTAATGGCGGTGTGATCATGTCAGTGCCGGAGAATTACTCGGCGCGCGTCGAAACGGGCACGGTCAATGGCAGTGTAAATACCGAATTCCCGGTAACTGTTCAGGGTCGAGTTACAAAGCAGCTAGCGCTCAACCTCGGCTCAGGCGGAGCGATGGTTCGAGCCATGACCACGAACGGCGGCGTTCATCTGAAGAAGCTCACGAATAACGAATAGTTTAATTAGCCACAAAAAGGCACAAAAAGCACAAAAGGTAAGAAATTAGAGCTTCTCGCCTGGCGGAAATTGTATTTTGTGACTTTTGTGCCTTTTTGTGGCTGAAATTCTCTTTGCGCTTCTTTGCGGCTTCATTTACTCTGTCCCGCATCGTGGACAAGTTTCGAATCTCAGGTGGCCGCCCACTTCACGGCAGAGTCTCCATCAGTGGCGCCAAAAACTCAGCGCTGCCCTGTATGGCGGCGGCGCTGCTCACGCCCGATACCGTTACACTCCATAACATTCCGTACGTGCGCGACATCATCACGCAGCGTCGACTGCTTGAAGATATCGGCGCGACAGTTCTGACTCCCGAGCTTAGAACTCACAAGATCACCGCCGCGCACGTCGAGCTTTTCGAAGCGCCGTACGAGCTCGTGAAAACCATGCGGGCGTCGGTCCTTGCACTTGGACCACTGCTCGCGCGCTTCGGCAAAGCAAAAGTCTCGCTGCCTGGTGGTTGTGCCATCGGCACTCGTCCAATTGATCTCCACTTGGCTGGATTTGAAGCGTTTGGCGCGGAAGTAAAACTCGAAGCCGGAAACGTGGTGGCGCGTGCGCCGTCTGATGGACGCTTGCGCGCGGCGGACATTCACTTCAATAAAGTCACCGTCACCGGAACTGAAAACCTGATGATGGCGGCAACGCTGGCGCGCGGAACGACGACGATTCACAACGCCGCGCGCGAGCCGGAAATCGTCGATCTCGCCGATCTCCTGAATAAGATGGGCGCGCGTGTTAACGGCGCCGGATCCGAAACGATCCAGATCGAAGGCGTCGAATCACTCGGTGGCGCGGAGCACACGATCATTCCCGATAGAATCGAGACCGGAACCTTCATCGTCGCAGCCGCGCTCACGCAGGGACAGCTCGAAATCAAAGACTGCCGCCCCGATCATCTCGAGAGCGTGATCACACAACTGCGAAGCGCCGGCGTCCTAATAAAAGAAGTTAATCCGACAACACTGGAAGTCTCGTGTCCGGACGGGCTCAAAGCCGTTGATGTCACAACTGCGCCTTTCCCGGAATTTCCGACTGACATGCAGGCGCAATACATGGTCCTGATGACGCAGGCACAGGGAAGATCGGAAATCGTCGAGACTGTTTTCGAGAATCGCTTCATGCATGCGTCGGAGCTCCAGCGTATGGGCGCGCAGATTCAGATCGACGGGCGCTCGGCGATCGTTACTGGTCCAACTACATTGAATGGAGCGCGCGTGATCGCGTCAGACCTGCGCGCCTCAGCATCGCTCGTGCTGGCGGGTTTGATAGCAAACGGTGAGACGCTTATCGATCGCGTTTACCACATCGATCGTGGTTACGAGAAGATTGAAGCGAAGCTGCGCGCGATCGGCGCTGAGATCGAACGAATCATCGCGCCGGTTGTGACGGCGCAACTCATGGAGACGGTTTAAGTATCAAGAAGGGAACACAATGTCAGAAGAGAACTGCTTGTTTTGTAAGATTGTCGACGGAAAGATTCCGGCCGAGCTCGTACACCAGGATGATTTTTGCGTCGTGATTCGCGATATCAACCCGCAGGCGCCGATGCACGTGCTCGTGATACCGCGCGATCACATCGAGTCGCTTGATGATGCTTCGCAGAAAGATGAGGGACTGCTCGGACACTTGCTGCGCGTGGGCGCGCGTGTCGCGAATGATTTAGGGCATGGGGATTCGGGATACCGGACCGTGATTAACACCGGTGAAGGCGCCGGGCAGTCAGAATTACACCTGCATGTTCATGTTCTGGGTGGACGCCCGCTGAACTGGCCCCCAGGGTGACTAATTTACCTTCGGAGCAACTGCCCTCACTGCTTCGGAAACACCGGCCTCATACTTCCTGAAATTCTCATTGAATCTCTGCGCGAGGTCGGCGGCCTGGCGGTCGTAGGCCTCTTTATCTTCCCACGTGTTCCGCGGTTGCAGCACTTCACTGGGAACATCCGGACACGACACTGGCACATTAACTCCGAAGATCGAATCGGGTGTCGTCTCCGTTTGCGCCAGCGATCCGTTAAGGATCGCGCGAATCATAGCCCGCGTGTACTTGATCTTCATGCGCTGCCCGATACCGTATGGTCCACCGCTCCAACCGGTGTTGACCAGCCAGCACGCAGCATTGTGTTGTGCCATGTGCTTGCCGAGCAGATCAGCATAAACACCCGGATGCAGCACCATGAATGGCGCGCCGAAGCACGTCGAGAAAGTCGCTTGCGGCTCAGTGATGCCTCTTTCAGTGCCTGCAACTTTCGCCGTGTAACCGGAAAGGAAGTGATACATCGCCTGCTCGGGCGACAAGCGCGCGACCGGCGGCAGCACACCAAACGCATCAGCCGTCAGCATGATGATGTTGCGCGGATGTCCGGCGCGTCCTTCCGGAACGATGTTGTTGATGCTCGTGAGCGGGTACGACGCGCGCGTGTTTTCAGTCTTGCGTGCATCGTCAAGATCGATCTGGCGCGTCGTTGGATCGTAAACAACGTTTTCGAGAATCGTTCCAAACATCTTCGTCGTGCGATAGATATCGGGCTCGGCTTCTGCCGACAACTTGATCACCTTCGCATAACAGCCGCCTTCGACATTGAACACGCCTTCGTCGGACCAGCCGTGCTCATCGTCGCCGATCAAGCGGCGCTCCGGATCTGCTGAGAGAGTTGTCTTGCCTGTTCCTGAAAGACCGAAAAAGATCGCGACGTCTCCTTCAGCACCGACGTTCGCCGAGCAGTGCATGCTCATCACGTCGCGCTGCGGCAGCAGGTAGTTCATGATCGTGAACGCGCTCTTCTTCGTTTCGCCCGCGTAAGACGTTCCACCGATCAGGACCAGACGCTGGCTGAAGTCCATCAGGATGAAGGTTGGCGAGCGCGTGCCGTCGCGTTGCGGATCGGCCTGGAAGCTCGGAAAGTTGATGATTGTGAATTCCGGTTTGCGTGGCTCAGTCGCGCTATCATCACTGATGAACATCGTTCGCGCGAACAGCGAATGCCACGCGAGCTCATTTACGACTCGCACCGGCAGGCGATAACTCGCATCGGCGCCGACAAACGTGTCCTGCACGAACAGCTCGCGGCCTTTCGCGTGGGCCATCATGCGCTCTTTCAGTGCGTTGAACTTCTCCTGCGGGAAGTCTTTGTTTACGTCGCCCCAGAAAACTTTGTCTTCGCTGCCCGGCTCGCGCACAATCGCTTTGTCTTTCGCGGCGCGGCCTGTGTGCTCACCTGTGTCGACGATGATCGCGCCGTGGTTTGAGTACACGCCTTCGTTGCGGCGCGCGATCTCTTCGTAAAGCTCCGGCGTGTTGAGGTTCCAGTAAACTCGGGCAGGATCCTTGAGGCCGTAGTTGTTTAACTCGTACGAAGTATTTTTTCGACCCAGATGTTCAGTAGTAATTCCTGCAGTGCGAATCGATGCCATTAAGCAGTCTCCATTCAAAGACAAAGAAGGTCCATAGAGCGTTAGGTTGAGGCCGGTGGTGATTACAAGAGTTCCGGGCTCTTGCGCTGTCGTGCGAGCTCACGCACGGCGTCGGCCAGGTCACGCGCGGCTCGCTCGATGCGATCGGCTGCGCTTTGTAACGACTCGACCTCGTCAGGTGAACGAGAGATGACGGCCGCGAGTGCGGCGTCCACTTGCTCTCGGAGACGGTTTGCCTCATTTTCAGTTTCTTGTTCGGCGCGAGATTTTCGGGAAGCTATAGCCTGCTGGTTCATTGCTGGATAATTTCGACGGAAATAAAAAGTATTTACGCTAAACTCAATTCTTTTTGAGATGCCGCACGGTTGTGAGCGGACCAGTAAGTCTGACATTTGCGGTTGATTCAGGCAAGTGGCGGTTCGAGCTTTTGTCGCCTAGACAAACAAAGTCAACGATTTACGCATGATTCCTGACGCAAAATCCTTCACCACCGCCGAGTGGAAGCTCGTTCAGCGGCTCAACACCCCTCTTAGAGTACAACGCTTCTACAGTTTGCTTCCGTACAACTGGGAGAAGGACGGCAGCACCATTCGGTCGTTTCGCGAGGTCGTTAAAAGTAACGAAGCTCACTGTTTGGAAGCGGCAGTCAGTGCCGCGGTGATTCTCGAACAGCATGGATACCCGCCGTTGCTGCTGGATTTGGAGTCACAGGATCTTCTGGACCACGTGATCTTTGTGTTCAAGGAAAACGGAAACTGGGGCTCGATCGCGCGTTCACGCGATCGAGGGCTGCATGGTCGTAAAGCGGTCTATCGATCGTTGAGAGCGTTGGCGTTGAGTTATTTCGATCCGTTCGTCGATTTTACCGGCCGGCTTAAAGGCTACGGCGTGACGAGTCTCTACGATCTTGGCAACTACGACTGGCGCTTCTCACCACGCAAGATGACAAAGATCGAGAACCATCTCCGCGAAATGCCTCACAAACCAATCCACTCTTCCGATCGACGTTATGAAAAACTCCTCGCCCGCTTTCGTCAGTACAAAAAACGCTACCCCGATCGCTCCCCGAACTACTACGACAACCGCTCAGAGTGGATGACGTAGGACCTGTGTTACAATCCGCTTCAACTAAATCCTCATCTGGAGTTAACTCATGGTAAGTACATCACCATTAGTTAAGACATACACGCTCGAGGAGTTTTGGGAACTCCCTGAGCCGGAAGACCATTCAAAATTAGAACTAATCGCAGGAGTCCTCTATATGACACCCCCTCCTGGGTATTTGCATAACAACTCTGCAAGTCGTTTGAATCGGGTTCTCAATGAATACCTGATAAGGACTGCCAATAAAGGCGTTCTCTACATTCCGCGGGCAGGTATCGTCAGAGGGCCCAATAGCTGGCTCGAACCCGACCTGTTTTATGTGGCGGCTGAGACGAAAGCTCTCGCTGATTCAAAATATCCTCAATACTTCTCCACTGCGGATCTCGTGATCGAAATCATCTCGCCAGGTTCCGCGATCTACGACAGGAACACCAAAGCTGACACTTATGCGGCGCTCGGTGTGAAAGAGTTGTGGCTCGTTGACGAGGCGTCGGGGATCATTGAGCTCCGTACCCTGGAAGGGGTCAGCTATGGTCCGAGTTTGGTGTTCGAGCGAGACGACTACCTCAAATCGGTCGTGTTGGCGGGATTTGAAGTAAGGGTCAGTCGGTATTTGACGATTAGTCGTGGGCGGTTGCGATAGCGGCGTCGCTCGCTCTCATCTTTCCTCGCGCATCCAGCAGCATGTGAACGATAACTGCGGCGACGATGACGGTGCCTCCGAGGAGGGCAAAGCGTGAGGGGCGTTCTCCGAGCACAAGGTATACCCAGACAGGGTTCAATACGGGTTCGATATAACAGATGATGCCCGCATCCAGTGACCTCACGCCGCGCGTCATGCCTTTCGTGAAAAGTACATAAGAGATTCCGAGTTGGACCACACCGAGATAGGTAACACTGAACGCATTATGAGCATTCAGGCTCAACAAGGCCGACAATCCCCACCATGCAAGAGCAATGACCGCCAGTAGATTTCCATAGATCACAGACGAGGCGCGGTTGACTTCACGCGCCCGCGGGTGACGCAGCAGGAGAAAATAGAACGCGAAGCAGAGCCCGGAGGCCAGCGCCATGACGTTTCCTTCGATGTCCTGAGGACGGAGCTGACCTACGAAGAACAATCCCATCCCACCAAGACACACCAGCACCGTTAAGAGATCACGGAGACGAAACTTTTCTTTGTAGATCAAAGGCTCAAAGATCAGTACGTACACCGGTGCGGTGTATTGCAGAAAGATCGCGTTAGCTGCGGTCGTGGCTTTTGTTGAGAGAACAAAGAGGACGAGTAACACGGCATAAAGCACTGCTGCGATCGCCGAGATACTGTTCAGGCCAAACCCTTCACGTCTCGTAAGGATCGCGACGGTGATCATCGCGAATAGTGAGCGACAAAACGAGAGCTCCAGTCCGGTTAATGTGTTCCACTTGATGAACAGCCCGCCCGTGCTCCAGAGGAATGCTGCAGCAAAGACGAAGAGCAGAGGTGAGCCGCGGAGCTTCACGGATTATTGACGGATTTTTTCAAATACTTGCCGAATACGGCATTCCACGGTGGAATGACAATCGATACGGCGCCCTGCGCCTGTGCCTGGCATGCAAGACGGATCAGCGGCTTCGCTTCGGCCGTCTCGATGTAGCCAAACTCCTTGATCTTTTTACCTTCACGCGTCGCGACATCCGAGAGCTTCTCGGCGCCACCAAGCACCCCAACCCAACACGTTCCACACGACGCCGAGCGACATTCAACCGGAATCGGTCCCTCGACCCGGCGCGGATCCAGCTCGCGCCAGTTGCGTGAACGATCGTCAGCAGCGCCCCACGCAAGGTCCTGCAGGTGATTCAAACGATACTTCGCGCGGTCGTCGTTCTCGTCGTAAGTGACGGTCCATTTCTTATCGATCGTTTTGAGAAAACTGAAGAAGCCCTGGCTGTCGTCAACTGCGCGTTCCCGCAAGACTTCGCTGGGCGACTTGCGCGCGTGTTTCTTGTCGATGAGCATCTGGCCGGGCGCGGCTCCGAATGCTGCCAAACCCGCCTGCCGGATTGTCATGAAAGCGACCGCTGTGATCCCGATCACGAGCGACTGATCAGCCTTAGCTTGTCCCGCAACCGAGAGGATCTGATCGGCGAGCGAGCGACTATCGCCCGCAGCAAACGCACGCACATGTTTCTGCACAGCACTCTTCACTTCCGGCCAGTAACGATGTCCGTACAGAAACGTGTGCGACGAATCGATCTGGTCTTTCAGGTAAAACTTGCCCTGCATCAGCAGACGCTGCTCGAGCGTCTTCGGATCGTCTGACTGTTCGAGAGCCTGAAAAAGTGACAGCGGGTAAAACGAGAACCAGATCTGCGTCGCGTTGCGATCTACTTCATGAATCGAACGGAGCAACGTGGTCAGTGTTGCCGACCACGATTCTTCGTCATGTTGTTTAAGAAAGTCTTCAAATGGAGTCGTCATAATTTTCTACGGTAAAGATCCATCCACAGATTACACAGAAAAACAATCAGTGTAATCTGTGGATGGGTGTCTGACATTGACAAGGCTTTCCTGCGGGAGTAAAAGTCATTTCTACCGGGCTCGAAAGCGATCTCCCCAGACCAATCCCACGCATTCAGGAGGTTTTAGATGGACGCCAATCGACCAGATGTTGCGAAATCAGGCCGCACGTTTGATAGCGCTTACAGCTTCTCTTTCAGCGTCGGTATCGGCCTCGTACTTTTCATTGCCGGCCTCGTCATTAGCCTGACTCTCGGTCAGGGCGCGACCATCGGTCTTATCTTCGGCATTCCGCTGCTCATCGCGGGCCTCGTGTTGCCCGTCTTCATGATGCGCGACCTCTTCCAGCACAACGTGGTCGACGGCGCTTGCCCGTACTGTGGCGCGCCCATCAAGACTTCAGACGCCACCATTCGCTTGAACTGCCCTTCGTGTAAGCGCTTGATCGAGGTGCGGGAAACAACGTTGCAGCCGGGCGAGTAACGTTTCAGTAGCCAATCGAAATCCAATCGCGCGTCCAGTAGTCACTGAACGTCAGGGCAAACATAATCCCCATCCAGAACAACGCGGCAGCCAAAATCACCCATACCAGTCGTGTGCTGTAGCGCACGTGCATGAAGTAGAGCACAACGAACGTCGCCTTGGTAAGAGCGATCGTCATAGCGACGATCGTGTTGAGTTGCCATGGAAAATCTTGGAACGCCGCCCACACTGTTAAGGCAGTGCCGACCAGCAGCACTCCGAAGATCGTGACGTAAATTCTGACTGGAACTATGTGTTCGCTCATTCCTGATAATTATCCATGCTCGAGATGCCGCCCCAGTAAATAGAGCAACGGGAACAGAAATATCCACACGATGTCGACAAAGTGCCAGTAAAGCCCGATCACTTCAACCGGACTGTGATACTCGGGATCAAAACGCAGCCTGAGTGAAAAGATAATCAGGTACGTCAACAACCCGGCGCCGATGATCATGTGAAGCGCGTGCATGCCGGTCATCGCGAAATAGATCCAGTAGAACATCTCGACCTTTTCCTTCGTCGCGCCTTCCAGCAAGTGCAATTTGTGCGGATCTTTGTCGCCGTGCTGTGCTACTTCCGGATCAAACGGATTGCCCGGAATCAAACGCCCGGGGATCAGGTGATCGTGGTACTTGTCGCTATACTCCTTCGCCTTGATACCGAGAAATGTCAGACCCAGGATCAGCGTGGCTATCAAACAGAGAACCTGCGGGCGATGTTTTCCCACCTGCGTGAAATAAACAGCCATCGCCATCGTGAAACTGCTCAGGATCAGAACGCCGGTGTTGACGGCGCCGAGTGTGATATCGAGGTGGTTACTGCCTGACGCAAACGCCGCCGGGTACATCGATCGGTAGAGCGTGTAGGCGAGGAACATCCCGCCGAAGAACATGATTTCGGTCACGAGGAAGACCCACATGCCGAGTGTGCCCGCCTCACGCTGCTGCTCCATATTTTCAAAATGGTGCTGCAGCGCCGGGTGGCCGTGGACTTCAGGTGCTGTGGTCGCGTGGCTAGCCATCTTCAAATACGCTCTAACTCCGGCCGGAATTTACCGACCACTTCAGTTTCTTCGCGCGGTGCGAATTCATAAGCATCCCAGGTAACAACCGGCGTCACTTCAAAGTTCTCGGTTGGCGGCGGCGATGAAGTGCGCCATTCGAGCCCCGGCAAGTGCCACGGGTTCGGTTCCGCGTGACGCCCGTAACGCATCGACCAAACAAAGTAGATTGCGGGTATCAGCATTCCGAAGCCGAGAATCGACGCGCCCGCGCTCGAAAGTACGTTGAACACCTGAAACTCCGGCGGGTATGCGTGATACCGGCGCGGCATGCCCAGGTAACCGGCCACGAATTGCGGCAGGAACGTCAGGTTGAAACCCACGAAGATCACGAGCGCGCTGAATCGTCCCCAGCCTTCGGGATACATGCGCCCGCTGATCTTGGGCCACCAGTAATGCAGCCCGCCGAGGTAACCCATCAGCGCGCCGCCGACCATGATGTAGTGGAAATGGGCGACGACGAAATACGTGTCGCTCAGGTGTACATCAAGGGCGAGCGAAGCAAGGAACAAACCCGTCATGCCGCCGATCGTGAACAGCCCGATAAACCCGAGCGCGTAAAGCATCGGCGTGTCATAAGAGATCGAGGATTTGTAGAGCGTCGCCGTCCAGTTGAAAACCTTGATCGCTGACGGGATCGCCACGGCGAAGCTCAGGAATGAAAAGATCATTCCCGCATAGATTGACTGGCTCGTGACGAACAGGTGGTGTCCCCAAACCAGAAATCCAAACACCGCAATCGCGATACTCGAAAATGCGACGAAGCTGTAGCCGAAGATGTTCTTGCGTGAAAAGTTTGCAATCAACTCGCTGATCACGCCCATGGACGGCAGGATCATGATGTAGACGGCCGGATGTGAGTAAAACCAGAACAGGTGCTGGAACAAGACCGGATCGCCGCCCAGCGCCGGGTCGAAAATGCCGACGCGTGCGACACGCTCAAACGCGAGCAAAAGGATCGTGATCGCGATCACGGGCGTACCCAGGATCATGATCATGCTGGTCGCATAGAGAGACCAGAGAAACAGCGGCATGCGAAACCACGTCATGCCGGGCGCTCGCATGGTGTGAATCGTGACGACGAAATTCAATCCGGTCAGGATAGAAGAGAAGCCGTTGATGAAAATTCCGAGACCGGTCGCGACGACGTACGAGTTTGAGAAAGTTGTGCTGAATGGCGTGTAGAAGGTCCAGCCGGTGTCCACGCCGCCGGCGAGCAGCGCGTAAATCGTTACGACGCCGCCCAGCAAGTAAATGTACCAGCTCAAAAGATTGATTCGGGGGAAAGCGAGATCTTTCGCGCCGATCATCATCGGAATCAGGAAGTTGCCCAGCGTGGCCGGTATGGACGGTATCAGGAAGAAAAAGATCATTATGATGCCGTGCTGGGTAAAGACCTTGTTGTACGTGGTCGACTGCAGAAAATCGCCTTGCGGTGTCAGCAATTCGAGGCGAATCATCAGCGCGTAGATGCCGCCGATGAAGAAGAAGAACGTAATGGAACCCAGGTAAAGCAGAGCTATCCGCTTGTGATCCTTGGTCAACAGCCACGACTTCAACCCGTACTGGGCGTTGATGTAGTTGACCTTCGGTGGCAGTGGTACTTCGAATGACTCTATCGGTTTCATAAAAGCCTATTCAGCCGCAAAAAGGCACAAAAAGCACAAAAGTAAAAACTATGAAAGAAAGCATTTCAAAACTGAGTAAAAGACATTTTGTGCTTTTTGTGCCTTTTTGTGGCTCATCTAATATTCCTCGTTGGCGACGCGCCGGGACGTGCAGCAGCCGGCCCCGGGCTCCCGGCCTGAGTTGGCGTCGTCTCGCCAGTGGTGTGTAACGATTTGATGTACGCCACCAACTGCACGAGCTGATCTTCACTTACCTGTCCCTGAAACGTCGGCATGATCGGCCCAAAGCCCATTACAAGCTTCGCCTGCGGGTTCGTGATCGATTCGCGAATGTACGCCTCGTCAACACCAATTGTCTGGCCGTTCTGAAGCTGTTGCTGTTTCCCGAAAATGCCCGCGAGAGTTGGACCACGCCCGCCTTCGCCGTTCGCGCCGTGACACGACGCGCAGCCAAGCGTTTGATACAACTGCTGACCTGCCGTCGCAGGCGTCGTGCTGCCGGTGTTTCCGCTCAGCCAGTCGTCAAACTCGCGCTGCTCCATCACGATCACGGATCCCGTCATCCCGGAGTGATTCATGCCGCAGTATTCAGCGCAGAACAGGTGATAGCGCCCGGGCTTCGTCGCTTCAAACCAGACGGTCGTGTAGCGGCCGGGAATGACGTCGGCTTTCGTGCGAAACGCGGGCACGAAGAAGTCGTGAATCACATCTTCCGTGGTCATGATCAACTTGATCTTGCGACCAACAGGCACGTGCAGCTCGTTGATCTCGCGCTGGCCGGTGGCGTGCTGTAATTTCCACATCCACTGCTTGCCGACGACGTAAACCTCGATCGCGTTCTCGGGTGGCTTGTACTGATCGAAATAGACGCTCGCGCCCCACCCAAACATCGTCATCGCAATGACGAAGGGAATCACAGTCCAGAGTGTTTCGAGCTTGTGCGAGCCTGCAACCGGACGCGGGATCTCATAAGGCGTGCGGCGGCGGTAACGAATGACAAAGAAGATCAGGACCGTCGAGATCAGCAGTGTAAAGAAAAGCGTGACGCCCGAAAGATAGAAATACAGCGCGTCAACCTTCCACGAGAAGGTTGAAGCACTTTCAGGCACGAGGGGAATCCAGCCTTGCTGCATTACTAAGCGGCGCCTCCAGTCTTCACGCCTGTCATTCTCGGGTTGCGTCTTTTGAGCGCAAACAGCATCGCCACGATCGCGAGCACCGTAGCCACGCCCGCGATTCGCATGATCTTCATCACGGCAGCACCGTATTTACCGGTGGCTGGGTCGTAGTGATAGCAATAGAGCAGCAGTTGGTCCACCGGCGATCCGATCTTGTTTGCTGACGACTCGATCAGTCCGAGACGCAGATCGCGCGGCGCATACTCGACGCCGTAGAAGTAACGTGAAAGTTTTCCGTGCGGCGTTGTCACCATGATGCCGCTGGCATGCGCAAACTGTTTGGTCGCTTCGTCGTAGTGATAGCGAAAGCCGGCGGCGTCAGTCAGCTTCGCGATGTTTTCCGCGTTGCCTGTCAAAAAGTGCCAGCCGTCGGCGGCGTCCGCGCGCATCTTCTCCGGCAGGTAATCGATATAAACTTTTTTCTTCTTGGTTGCGAGTTCGCTTGTCTCGCGCGGGTCGAAGCTGACTGTGACGACGTCAAACTCTTTACCGATCTCAAACGGCAGTACACGAAACGACGTCACCATTCCGTTGAGTATTTGCGTGCAAAGCATCGGACAGTCGTAATAGACGAACGCCAGGACGACGGGCTTATGTCCGAAGTACTGGCCGAGTTTTACCTCTTGCCCGCTTTCGTCACGGAAGACGAGATCGAGAGGCAACTGCTGATCGAGTTTCTGTTCGATACGTACGTCACGCAGTGCAGCCGGCAGACCGGTTGACGGAGTTCCCGTTTCAGTTCGCGCGCCATACAGCGGCGAGCTCGGCCCCGGCGGTTTCTGCGCTACTGCATTTACTGAGAAAGCCAAAAGGCAAAAAGCAACTAGCAGCGGGGGCAAGCCCCTCTTCCTGACTTGTTCAATTGATGAAAGAACTTGACTGAAAACAAAAGAACAAGTCAGGAAGGGTGGCTTGCCCCCGCTGCTACTTGGATTAACCTTCTGCATAAAAACCAGCTTCATTGCAACCGCTTTTCTGTTTCCCTGCCTGAGCTTGACGCTGTCGGCATCTTGATCGCGTAGTCATTCAGCTTGCCGTTCGGCTCTTTCACCTTTGACGGCAAACCTTCCGAGACGATCTTGTCGATGGCGGCGTCGATGGGCATGCCCACGACGTTGCCCGACTGATCTTTCAATCCTGTCCTGAGATTTTCTTCCCACTGTTCTCGCAAAACGCGGTATTCAGATTGGGGAGCTGACCGCTGAAGATTCACTGCCTGTCCATTCTCTAATTTCACCTGAAACCCGGGCGCCGATTGAAGACGCGGCTCAGGAGGCAGGCGATCTTTCTGCGTCAATGCCATCGGCCCGGGTTTGGGTGACGACTTCGCTTCCTGCGCATTAAAGAACTTAAACAAAAACGTCAAACCAAAAGATACAACGCCGATCGAGATCGCGAGCACAACCGCGAATGTCACTACGGCGCTTACGTTGATGTCGCTACTCTCGTGCTCGACTTCAACGTTGCGAATGTGCGAGACGTCCGGCGTCTCTATTTTATGCCCGTCGCGTTTTGTCTTTTCTGCCATACTAGTGTCCACCAGCGTGCATCTGTTCGAGCGTTGACTCAAACTGCGGATCGTTAATCGGAATCAATGGTCGCTTGCCGAGCTGCCACGTAAAGAACGCGAGCCACAAACCTCCAAAACCAATCAGCGCTGCAACGTCCATCAGGATCCACATGCGATGTTCAAACGCAGGAGCCAGCATCCACAAAAGATCCACGCAACGCATCACGAGCACCAGCGCGGCGACCAAAACCAGCTTGCCGGGATTTCGTTTGATACCGCGCGAGAGCAGGAACAAAAACGGCGCAAAGAAATGCAGTATCCCGATCGTGACGACAAGCAGGCCCCAGCCGCCGTGAATGCGACGGATGTACCACGTGATCTCTTCCGGAAGATTGCCTGACCAGATAATCAAAAACTGCGAGAACGCGAAATAGGCCCACAGCATCACGAGCGCCAGCAGCAGCTTTCCGAGATCGTGAAAGTGCAAAGGCGCCACGATTCGCCGCATCGGCTCTTCGCGCGAGAGACGCGCCATCACTGCGATCACAAATGCGAGTGCGCTCAGACTCCACGCCGCGACGAAAATAAATCCGTAGATCGTCGAGAACCAGTCAGGCTCGATCGACATGTACCAGTCGATCGACGCAAAACTGACACTGAAGATCAGCGCGACCATTCCCCCACCACTCAACACGCGCATATTCTTCGTGTAACGATTGTCGGCAGTGCGATCCTGTGCGAGCGACCACTTGTTCAGGAAAAACGCGAGCGCGAACCAGATACCGAAATAGATCACGGCTCGTACCGTGAAAAACGGCAGGTTCAAATACCCGGTCTTGAACTGCACGGCAGGATGTTTCGCGACCTCTGCGGGATCCATCCACTCGTGGTAGATCGAATGCGCGCCGATCAAAACCGGAATAAACAACACGGCCATCAGCGGCAGCGTTCTGGTCGCAGCTTCGAGCGAGCGGCGAATCACGAGTCCCCAGCCACCGCCGGTCAGGTGCTGCAACATCAGGAGGGCAAGCGACCCGACGGCGATTCCGGTCCAGAACGTCCAACCGATTAAATAAGCCTGGAAAAACTGGCGCGCACTTACAAACGCTCCGGCGGCTAAAACGACTAGAAACACGATGCCCGCGATCAGCGAGCGCTTCTGAACGTCAGACATATTCGGAGGATTAAATGATTGAATCATCGATGTCCTCCGGCTGCGGGTGTGGGTGAAGGTGAAGTTGACGGCGCTGGACTCGCCGAAGCGGCGGCGGTGTTCTGTTGACTGGCCTGCAATGCGCGAACGTAAGCGATGATGGCCCAACGGTCCTGCACCGGAATCTGCGGTGCGTAGGACGGCATCGCGCCCCAGCCGTTTGTGATCGCGTCGAAGAAGTGTCCGACAGGCGCTTGTCGCAGGCGATCGTCGTTAAATGAAGCGGCGCGACGGAAACCGCGACGGACGATCATGCCGTCGCCGTTTCCGGTCAAACCATGACAGGCCGAGCAGAAGATTTCGTAGCGTGAGCGACCACGCTCCACGACGTCTTTCGTGACTGGGATCGGAAACTCAACGACGTCGTCAGGAAACGAATTTTGTTGTGCGCCTGCTTGTTGTTGTTGCGCGCCCGCGGTTTGTTGTTGCGCGGGTGTCGCGACCGCGGTTGCTGTCCCTGATCTCTTTCCGGTGTAGAACTCCGGATTGTCATCGCGCAGCAAGCCACGCGGAATTGTATTGGCAATCGGCTGCCGGCTCCCGAGCCCATCAGCGAAGAACGTCGCTCCACGAAGCGGTTTGACCTTCGGCTGATCCTGCATGTCGCGACGGCAACCAACACAAACCAAAATCAGCCACAAAGAGGCACAAAAAGCACAAAAGGCTTTTTTGTGATTTTTGTGCTTCTTTGTGGCCGTCATTTCCTTAAACTTCGACATCGTTAACTGCAACTGCATTCAAATTCTTCAACAAATCCACCACTTCACTATGATTGAACTTCGCATCATTCGCTTCAATCGCGAGAAAGAATCGATCGCGCGTCGCGAGCGCAAAGTTCGGCAGATTGAAAACCGGATGGTACGGCTGCGGCAGTTTGTTCAGAATCAACATTCCCAGCACTGCCGAGAACGCCGCAACCAGCACTGTCATCTCAAACGTGATCGGAATGAACGCCGGCCAACTGTTGTACGGCTTGCCACCGACATTGATCGGATAGTCGATCACCTCGATCCAGTACTGCATGAAAAATCCACTGAGCCCACCTATCAGCCCGCCGATAAAAACAATCAGCGGCAAACTCGTCTTCGTAAATCCAATCGCTTCGGACAACTCTTCAATCGGATACGGTGAATAGCCGTTGATGCGCCGGTAGCCGAGCGAGTAAACCTTCTGCGCAGCGGCGACCAGGTCGGTCGGATTTTCAAACTCAGCCATCACGCCATAAAGTGGCGGCGCGTGACGTCGATGCCCCGGATACGAAACATCTCCGGCCGCGAGTGGCTGTTCGAGTTTGATATCCTCTCTATCCAACCTACTCCTCCACCTCCGCTTCCGGCAGGATCGTGCGCATCTCAAAAATCGAAATCATCGGCAGGAAGCGAATAAACAGAAACAGGAGCGTAAAGAAAAATCCGATCGTGCCAATGAACATGCCCCAGTCCCACTGCGTCGGCTGATACTGGCCCCAAGACGATGGCAGGTAATCGCGATGCAAACTCGTCACTACGATCACGAAGCGCTCGAGCCACATGCCGATACTCACGATGAACGAAATGATCCACAGCGCCAGCAGGTTTGAGCGTATCCTCCTGGACCACAAAAACTGCGGCGTAATGATGTTGCAGAGAATCAGCGCCCAGTAGTAGAGGTGATACGGACCGTGCATGCGGTTCCAGATCATGAAGCGCTCGTACTTGTTGCCGCTGTACCAGCCGAAGAACGCCTCCATCGTGTAGCCATAACCGACGATCAATCCGGTTGCGAGCATCACTTTCGCCATGTTGTGCATGTGGCGCATCGTGATGAAGCCTTCGAGACCGTAGAACCGTCGCAGCGGAATTGTCAGCAACAGCACCATCGCGAAGCCCGCGTAGATCGCGCCTGCGACGAAATACGGCGGGAAGATCGTCGCGTGCCAGCCGGGAATGATGCCGACCGCAAAGTCGAAGCTGACGATCGTGTGTACTGAAAGCACGAGCGGCGTCGCGAGTCCGGCGAGCAGCAGGTACGCCATCTCGTAGCGATGCCAGTGACGCGCAGAGCCTCGCCAACCCATGGCGAGCATGCCGTAAAGAATCTGAAATGGTTTGCTGCGGGTGCGGTCGCGCAAGGTCGCGAAGTCAGGAATTAGTCCGACAAACCAGAACATCGCGGAGACGGTCGCGTAAGTCGAGACGGCGAACACGTCCCACATCAGTGGGCTGCGAAACTGCGGCCAGATCCCCATCGTGTTGGGATAAGGAAACAGCCAGTACATCAGCCACGGGCGCCCGAGGTGAAAGATCGGATACATGCCGGCTTGCGCGACGGCAAAGAGCGTCATTGCTTCGGCGAAGCGGTTGATGGACGTGCGCCAGCGTTGTCGCAGCAGCAGCAGGATCGCGGAGATCAGGGTTCCGGCGTGACCGATACCGATCCACCAGACGAAGTTAAGAATGTCCATGCCCCACGCGACGGGCACGTTGACACCCCACAAACCGATACCGACGAACACGAGGTTCGTGATCGTCAGCAGCATCAGTTGGAAGAGCGCGAAGGAGATGGCAAAACCGAAGAACCACGCGAGCGACGTCTTGCGCTTCAAGACGATCGAGCTGATCTTGTCGGTGACGGATGCAAACGTGAGCCCCGGATCGATCACTGGCGCGGTCGAGTGCATCGAACCTTCGGTATATGGCTTGTGCGCTTCGTCCTGCATTTTAAAACTATCCACAGATTACGCAGATTTTATGTGTGATTCTGTGTAATCTGTGGATTGGGGTTCTTCAACTGGCCCAAATACGTCGTCCTCGGCTTCGTATTCAATTCCCCAAGCAGCGAATAATTACGCTCGTTCTGTTTCAACTTCGACACGCGGCTATTCGGATCGTTTACGTCGCCAAAAACGATCGCCTCAGTCGGGCAAACTGCCTGGCACGCGGTCACGATCTCGCCGTCGCGCACCTTTCGATCCTCAAGCTCCGAGTTGATCTTCGCGTTCTGAATCCGCTGCACACAGTAAGTACACTTCTCCATCACACCGCGGCTGCGCACCGACACATCCGGATTGCGCATCAGTTGATACGTCGGTGTGTCCCAGTCCTGGTAAAGGAAGAAATTAAAGCGGCGCACCTTGTACGGGCAGTTATTCGAACAATACTTCGTGCCGACGCAGCGGTTGTAAACCATGTCGTTCAGGCCTTCGGCACTATGCACGGTGGCGTGGACCGGACAGACGGGCTCGCACGGCGCGTTCTCGCAGTGCATACACGGCACAGGCATGAAGTTCACGCCTTCGGGATGATTCGGATCGAAGCCCTGGAAGTAAGTATCGACACGAATCCAGTGCATCTCGCGACTGCGCACGACCTCTTGTTTGCCGACTACGGGAATGTTGTTTTCCGATTGGCAGGCGACAGTGCAGGCATTGCAGCCGATGCAGTTGTTCAGATCGATCGCCATGCCCCACGCGTAATCCGGCGTGTTCTGGTCCTGATTTTTATAGGGATAATCCGGATAGAGCGAAGGATGAAAATGTTTTTCGTCCTCTTTCGGTTTCTCGCCGTGCAGAAACTGTTCGAGCGTTTCCGAGCGCACAATGTCGCGCTCTTCGGTGCTGAACCGTGGATCCTCAAGATTGAAATGAAGCTGCGTGGTCGCGAGCTGATAGTCGATTCCGGGATTTGTCACGCGCACGCCGCTCATAGACCAGGGCTCGAATGACGTGCGGATCTGGTAAGCGTCAAAGCCAATCACTTCGCCCGACGTACCGCTGTAACTGCCTGGTCCAGGACGACCGTAACCCAGGTGGACCGTAATGACTCCATCCGGTTGGCCCGCCATGATCCAGAGTGGCGCGCGAACACTTTGTCCGTGCGCTTTAGTGATATCGACGAGTGGTACGTAATGTTCGCGACCTTTGACTGCGCCTCGGTTGTAAGACGCGCCCGCGATTTGTTGACCTGTGTTTGGACTGACGATCGCGACGTTGTCCCACGTTACTTTGGTCAGCGGTTTCGGCAGTTCCTGTAACCATCCGTTGTTGGCGAAGCGGCCGTCGTAGAGCGAAGGATCGGTGCGAAAGACGAGCTCAAACGTGCCTGCGGTGGGTTGCGGCGCGGACGGAGTTTGCTGGTTCGCCCCACCGGAATTGAACGCGACGGTTTTCGTTTGAAACGCCGAGTTTTCAATAAAACCGTCGTGGACCGACTTGCGCCACCAGGTTTCGAAGTCCGCTGAAGGCGTCGCTGAAGGCGCGGGCGCCGGTTGATTGTTTTGGTTTGTCGCTGCCTGTGTCTGCGCCTGGCTTTGATTGCTCTGGGGATTAGCTCCTTGATTGCTTCCTGCGCCGCGTTGAGATTGCCAGTAACTCTTTACGATGTCGTACGGCTTGCGATCATATTGATCCGAAAATACCGCCAACAACTCGTGCGCCGTCTTGCCTTCATAAAGCGGCTCAATCAGCGGCTGAATAATCGTCACGGTGCCGTCGTACGAGCGCGTGTCGCCCCACGATTCGAGATAGTGCGCAGCCGGCACGTGCCAGTGACAGAAGTTAGAAGTCTCGTCTCTGTACTCGCTGAGATGAACGCGCAGCTTGGCTTTCTGAAGTCGCTCGAAAGTGAGCTTCATGTCGGCGGGCGCGTTGTAAACAGGATTACCGCCGATGATCACCAGCAGCTCGACGCGTCCGGCATCAATATCGTTGACGAGATCCTGCAGCGACTGCCGCTGATCGACCGGATTGACTTCGAGCGGATCGGTGTAAAAAACAGTCTTCCCGACATTCCCGAGCGCGTTATTCATCGCATGGGCCAGCGCTTGAATAAACGGCGGCTGGTTCTCGCCTGCGACGACGATGCTTGCGCCTCGATGTTGTAGCAGGTCACTGGCGAGCGGACCGACCCAGTTGCCGCCCGCGCTGGTCGACGCCGGCGCTGTTTGCCCGGTCGTCGCGGCTCCGATCCCTCGCGCGATTGCCTCGAATTCACTCGGCTTCACCACCCACGTGTGGTCGCCCATCGCGCCCGTGTTCGACGGCGTTGTTTCAACAACATAAAGCCGGTTCATCTCGCGATTCTTTTCCGTCACTTGCCGGCGCGAGATGAATTCGCGTGAGTAACGCACGTAACCGGGGAATGTCGGCGACAGAAAGTCGCAATCGAGCGAAAGAATCCGCTGCGCCTGATCGAAGCGATAAGTCGTGTTTACCGGCTGCCCGAAAGCCAGCTTCGCGCCGGCGAGCGCGTTATCCTGATTGGCTGGTTGCCACTGGTGCCACTTCGCTTGCGGCAGCGCAGTAAGCAAGTCTTTCATCTGCTGGCCGAGTGCCGGCGAGATGATCGACTCTGTCAAAAAGCGAATGCCACCGCCCTGCTTCGAACGCTGCTCGTCAAGCGCAGATCGCATTTCACCGACGAACGCGGTCCACGTGCGAATGTCTTCACGATACAGCGGCGTTGAAGAGCGATCAGGATTGTAAAGATTCAATAACGACGCCTGCGTGAAGATGTCAGTCGCACTCGATCCACGCGGGTTCCAGACCGGATTTTCAGATTCAACTTCAGCGGGCCGATTGTTTGGGTGCTCGGGATTGCCTTCGATCTTCGTGGGCCGGCCTTCGTTACTGCGCACCAGAATCGGTATCGCAGCGCCAAATAACGGCGCGGCCGTCGCGTAGAAAAGCGCTTTGCCGGGAACGTGTTCTTCCGGTTGTTTGACGTTCGGAACGATCTTCTCGGGTGGTTGAAAAACGCAGCCACTCAAACCCGCGAGTGCAAGCGACGCGCCCATCAGCTTGATGAACGTACGACGCTCGATCGGATCGTTCCACTCTTCCGCTTGTTGCGGAAACTCACGCGCCACAAACTCACGAAACACCGGCGTATCAGCCAGTTCGTCAAGACTACGCCAGTATTTCTTACCGTTGCGTGGCTTGTCAGCATCCTGCAAAGACAGGATGTGGTCGCGCATCAGCTTGAAGTTTATGTGACGATCGCTATCACTCATTCAACTAACACCCAATTCGGTTCTTCTTTGCGTCTTCCTTTGCGTCTTTGCGTGAAACTATTTTCCACGCAAAGGCGCAAAGGAAGACGCAAAGACGCAAAGAAATCTCAATCAACTAACCTTAACGATGACAAGTGGAACAGCTTTCCAGCACCCTTCGGCCCTGAATCTTGTATCTGGCTTTCAAGTCGAAGCCCTGCGCCAGCTCGTCTTTCGATTTGTTTTCCTGCCGCCATTCCATGTCGTAAATCTTTTCAACGGGTCGCACGAATCTTTCCGGCGCGCGATGACACTCCAAACACCATTCCATTTGTAGCGACTTTGTCTGGAACAGAATCGGCATTTCGTCGATGCGCCCGTGACACGTCGAGCAACCGACACCTTTTTTCACGTGAATGCTGTGATTGAAGTAAGCGTAATCCGGCAGATCGTGTACGCGTATCCACTCGATCGGCTTGCCCGTGCGGAAACTCGCGCGCACGGGTTCGAGATAAGGACTATCGGCCCAGATCTGTTTGTGGCAGTTCATGCACGTCGTGGTTGAAGGCAGGCCCGCGGACGCAGACGTTTCGACGGACGTGTGACAGTAGCGGCAATCGACGCCGTCATCACCGACGTGATGTTTATGACTGAATTGTACGGGTTGTTGACGTTCGACCCACTGGCCGGTGTTCCAGGAGGAACGATTCAGCTCAACAGCGACCCACAGCAAAGCGACGATTATGAAAACAGCGCCATAAATCGTGATTTTCGCCAGCGCGTTCGTGCTGTGATGGAAGATCTGTGGCATTACCGCGGGAGAGCGTGTCGGGCGCTATTCAGCCCACAAACCTCTCGGCCCAAAATTTTTTAATGCGAATAACGCCGTACTTTACCAAATGGAAGGGGAATTTCAAATTAGGCCACAGATTTAATCTGTGTTCACGTCTCGTGCGAGGAGGGCGGCGCCGATTGGTGCGCCGTCGAGGCCGAGTTTGGCGGCGACGATCTCGGTTGCTTCGAAACAAGGTTGGAAAGCGCGTCTTTTTACTTCCTGAATGATCGGATTGAGTATCAATGAGCCGGCGTCCATCACGCCGCCACCGAGCACGATGCGCTCGATATTGAGGAGATTGATCACACTCGCGACGCCCGTGCCGATGTATTTTCCAGTGCGCTCGATCATCATGAGCGCGAAATCGTCGCCTTCATTCGCCTGGTGTGCGACGTCTTCCGCCGTGAACGTTTTGTTCAAAGCGAGTCGTGAAAGTGACGACGTCGAGTCGCGATTCAGGCGTTCGCGCGCGCGGCGCACGATGCTCGGCGCTGACGCGACAGTCTCTAAACAACCTGTATTACCGCAAACACATTCAATTCCTTCAGTGTCGATCGTGATGTGACCGACTTCGCCCGCGAATCCCGAAGCGCCCGTCCAAAGCTTGCCGTCGAGAATGATCGCGCCGCCGATGCCGTTTCCGATCATCATGTAGAACAGGTTGCGCGCGCCGCGACCAGCGCCGACTTTGAACTCGCCATAAGCCGCAGCATTCGCGTCGTTTTCAAGCTCGACACGTAGACCAGTCGCGCGCGTCAGGTCGCCATGAAGATCGCCGACGATGGTTGACGGCAGATCGCGTGGTGCGATAACGCGATCGGTTTGTCGATTAACCAGACCCGGGATCGCGACGCCGATCGCTCCGACTTCGACGTTCTTCGAACGCAGGTCTTCGACCATCGCCGTCAGCTCCTGGACCAGTTGTTTTGGGGCCACCTCGCCGAACCGGCCCTCGATCACTGAGCCTTCAGAATCGACTAAAGCGGCCCGCGCCTGAGTGCCGGAGATGTTGATGCCGATGAAATGCGTTCGTGGAGTGGTCATGTTAAGAAGCCTGGTCTGGAGCATAGTCGAGGGTTTTTTGGCTGTCAAACAGGAGGTCCAGGGAGTAGAATTGCTTTTGTTCAAAAGGGATACGATGCAGATTCGCTCAATCCTTCTACCCACCGACTTCAGCGAGTGTGGCAACTACGCTCTCTCCTATGCCGCATCGCTGGCGCGTACCTTTAAAGCATCGATAATCTGCATCAACGTGATCGAGCCGATTGTGCCGACTGTCGGTTACTCGGGAATGACCGAACCCCTGCCGATCGCCGATATCACCGAACAACTCGAAGATTCAGCCGAGCGTGAGTTACCCAAGCTGGCTGAATGCGACGAGTGTTCGGGACTCGACGTGGAAGAGCTGGTCGTTCACGGTGAAGCAGCGTCGGAGATTGTTCGCGTCGCGAAAGAACGTGAAGTTGATTTGATTGTCATTGCGTCGCACGGGCGGACGGGCCTGGGACGGATCCTTTTTGGTTCCACGGCCGAGTCAGTAGTGCGACATGCATCATGTCCGGTCCTGGTAGTGAAGCCTCCCCAGGAGGAAGAACCGGAAGAGTAGTAGTCAATACGAAGCCCTCCAGTTTATTCTGTCAACCGTCAACGGCTGATCTTGTTTCCTGGCTTTCATATTGAAGTTTTAAGCCCAAGTTTCTTCATGCACCTCGACTTTCTTAACGATCTGCTGTTTCAGTACGGGCTTTACGCAGTTTTCATTCTCGTCATGGTGGAGGGAGACATCACGCTCCTTTTGGCAGGCGTGCTTGCCCACAGCGCGTTTTTCGGGCCGTACAGTTTTGCGCAGGTGCTGATCTGGGGAACGGTTGGCGGGTGTTTGAGCGATAACATTGCGTACTTTGCCGGGCGTGGGTTTTGCGAGGGCGTCAGGGAGTTTCGCTTTTACCGCGCCGCGCAGCCGAGATTGCAGCGACTGACGAACAAATTCGGGACGCTCTCGATTTTTCTTTCCAAATACATTTACGGGTTGCGCTGGGCGTCGTGCGTGTTTTATGGCGTCGGACGAATGCCGTATTTGCGGTTCCTTGTGCTTTCGTTTGCGAGCTGTTTTTTATGGGTTTTCGTACTCGCGGGCGCCGGTTACTTCTTCAGCGGCGCTGTGATGGGATTGATCGGCGACTTCCAGCGACTCGGGAAAGTGTTGCTGGTGATCGTAGTGCTGGGAATCATCGCGTTCTATTTAATTGAGAGATACTGGCTTTCACCGAAGATGGAAGAGGCCAATCCCGAACGACTTCACGAGCTCGAACATGCGGCCAGTGAAAAGCTTCAGGATCTCAAAGAGGAAATACAGGAGCACATTCCATTCAAACATCAGCGCCGCGGTGACCAGAAGAAACCTGAGGGCGACGCTGATTGATCCGCGTTTTCACTCCGCGTTTATCCGTGGCTAAATTTGCAATCGAACATCCGAAACTGTAATTTGCATAACGCTATCCGATTCCTGAAATTGATATTAGAAAATGATAATTGAATCTTCCGCACCCCCGCGTGTTGACCTCGAAGGGGGCACAATCGATATCTGGCCTCTTTATCTCTTCCATCCAGGCGCCACGACAGTCAATTTCGCACTTTCACTTCAAGCCCGCTGCCGTATCAAGACAAACGACGATGGTCGCATAGTTCTGGAATCGCGCGATCGTAAAGTCTCTTTCGAGACACACCTTTCAGCACTCGAAGATCTGTTACAGGAAGAGCGACTCGAGCTTATTTCGAAGCTGGTCCACTTCTTCAAACCGACAACCGGTTTTCATCTCGTCGCCGAAGCGAATGTGCCCGCGGGCGCGGGACTCGGAGGTTCTTCGGCGCTCGCGATTGCCTGTATCGGTGCCTTGAATCGTCTGGTTGGTAATCGTTACGACGAACGGAAGTTTGTGACGATCGCGGCGAACGTCGAGTCGACTGTGATCAAGGTGCCGGCTGGTTTTCAGGATTACTATCCGCCGCTGTTCGGCGGTGTGTTGTGCATGCATTTCAATGCTGATGGAATCGAGAGAGAAAAGCTCGACATCAACACCGAGGAGCTCGAAAAGCGAATCGCGATCTGCTACACGGGCGAGCCGCGGCTTTCCGGTATCAATAACTGGGAGATTTATAAGCGACACATCGATGGCGATCCGGAGTTGTTCGAATTGTTTGACGCGATTCGTGACTCCGCGCGCAATTTGCGCGATGCGCTCGTGGCAGACGATTGGGATCGGGTTGCGGATGTGATGAAGCAGGCCTATCCGGTTCGCAAACGTCTCGCGCCGACGATCACGACGCCGCAGATGGACATGCTGGTTGAGAAGGCGCTCGCGAATGGTGCTGAAGCGGCGAAGGTGTGCGGCGCGGGCGGCGGCGGCTGCATCGCCTTCCTGTGTAAATCCGGGCGTCGCGCGGATGTCGAAGCTGCACTCGCGGCGGAAGAAGGCGTGGAAGTGCTCGACTGGAAAGTCGCCACTGACGGCCTGACTGTCACGGAAAAATATTAGCCACTGATAAACACTACTGTCCCAACGTTTGTTAGCTCATTGTCTGTAGGTTGTTGAAAGTGAGAAGGTTAAGCCCGATGTACAGAGGGATCGATTTGAATTCAAAACCAGTCCAGCCGATGCTTCCGCAACTT
>Ga0126311_10000042_pt1 | contig 67204 bp, 53 predicted proteins | sample Plot61_FD_92539 | JGI IMG/M metagenome (GOLD analysis project Ga0126311, IMG submission 92539) | Serpentine soil microbial communities from UC McLaughlin Reserve, CA, USA - Plot61 | ecosystem: Environmental > Terrestrial > Soil > Grasslands | place: USA: UC McLaughlin Reserve, Lake County... | reverse complement strand
TCTACAACCTCCGACGTCAAATGCCAAGTTCCTTTCCTTTGATGACGTGCGGCTACGCGCGTTCTTCGCTGAAAGGGTTCCGCGGTTGGCGAACCCTTACAGGGTTAGGACGCTTGGTGTAACGGTTCCCAGGGTTCTCGCTTCGCTCGAACCCCGGGCTGAAATTAGCGAACGCCTTCGGCGTAATTGCGGTCAATTTCAAACTGATGCACTACCGGCTTTCTGCGGTCTGTGGCTACGCCAGGCCGTGCTGCTTCGCGAGTTTTTTGGGCAGCTTCGAGCGCACCAATTCATACGACTGCTTTACATAGTGCGCCCACTCCTTGCGATTGAGACAGCCCGGATCCTCTACAAGTACCCACTTATAACGCGCGACGTATGGCGCGGGACGCATCCCCGGCGAGTTGGACAACTCGTCAAACTCCTCATCCTTCACCTTGAAAGACACTGTTAGCGGCCCTTCCAGCCCAGCGACACAGAACATCTTCCCGGCCACGGAGAAACACAGGTCGTGCCCCCACTTGATATCCTCAGTCACCGCCGGCAGCGCCCGGCACATGTCGCGTAAGGTTTCTATATCCATATCTAGCGATCGCTTTCTCCGAGTTTCTTCATCAGCTCGTACAACTTCCGCGTGGTGTTCTGGTTGCGGATGGTCATGTCCTGGTACATCTTGCGGCTTGCGAGTTTCAGCATGTTCGTTCGCGTCAGCTCGCTGATTTGTGCCCGCCACAGGAGCGCGCCCGGATGATAGACCACCTCTTCAATGTCCTTCTTGACCTCAAGCTCACGCAAGATATCCTCGGAATCAATCGAGTGGCGCAGGAAGATCACGTTGTAGCGCCAGCTCCTGTCATCAGTCCAATTGCGAGGCAGGTTTTTCACCAGCTTCTCCATCTCAGAAAAACTGCGCAGCACCACTCTGGAATCGAGCTGATACTCCTTCAAAAGCATTTTCTCGATCTTGCTTTCCAGCTTCCGCGCGTCAGCTTCCTTCGACTTGAAGATGATGTTGCCGCTGTTGATGTAAGTGACAACGTCAGTGAAACCAATGTTCTCGAAACTCTTCTTCAGCGAGCTCATGCTGATCATGTTATTCCCGCCGACGTTGACGCCTCGTAGCAGCGCCACAAACAAATTGGAAGTCAATTTCCCCATACGCATCCTCACAGGATTGACAGGATATTAGCCTCGCTCTATCATCTGCCAACCCAGTACCAGACCACCTCCCAAACGTTGTTCCTCCCAATCGTCCGCTCCCAACTTACAACCAGCTCTATCTGTCTCACTGGAGGTCTTATGAAGAAAACGCTTGCAGTGTTTGCTCTGGTAGCCATCTCTGTAGCAGTAGTGGTCTTCACTGCGGCTCAGGGCCAGAACGGCGGTCCCAAGTTCCGGCACATACGCGCGGATAAAAAAATCGCCAATCAATACATCGTAGTTCTAAAAGATGACGTCGGCGACGTCGACGGCGAAGCACATCGCCTCGCGCGCGATTTCGGCGGCAATCGCGACGGCGGCTATACATATGATCGCGCCCTCAAAGGTTTCTCCGTGCGCATGAATGAACAACAAGCTCTGCGACTCGCTGACGATCCGCGTGTCGCGTTCGTCGAAGAGGACGGTGTCGTCAGTATCGATGCGACTCAAACCGGCGCCACGTGGGGACTCGATCGAATCGATCAACGAGATCTTCCGCTCGACGGAAACTACACCTTCAACGCTACCGGCTCCGGCGTGAAAGCTTACATCATCGACACCGGAATCCGCGCCACGCACACTCAATTCGGCGGACGCGTGATCTCAGGGTTCACAGCGATCAGCGACGGTCTCGGCTCGAATGACGGCAAAGGGCACGGCACTCACGTGTCGGGTACCGTTGGTGGCTCAACGTACGGCGTCGCGAAGAACGTTACGCTCGTCGCCGTTCGCGTGCTTGATTCGAGTGGTAACGGAAGCAACTCCGGCGTCATTGCCGGCATTAACTTCGTCGCTTCAGATCACCAGGCCGGTCAACCGGCAGTGGCCAACATGAGTCTGGGTGGCGGAGCTTCATCCGCAGTCGACACCGCTGTCGCTAATGCGGTTGCTGACGGAGTGACCTTTGCAGTTGCGGCTGGGAACGAAAATCAGAATGCGTGCAACGTTTCTCCAGCTCGTGAACCCAGCGCCATCACCGTCGGCTCAACGACGACGACCGATGCGCGCTCGTCATTCTCAAACTTCGGCACCTGTGTCGACATCTTCGCGCCGGGCAGCAGCATCACGTCGTCATGGAATACCAGCGACACAGCAACTAACACGATCTCGGGCACGTCGATGGCAACACCACACGTGACCGGCGTCGCGGCGTTATTCCTCGAAACAAATCCGTCTGCTTCACCGTCGACCGTTGCTGCAGCCATCATCAACAGCTCAACTCCAAACCATGTCAGCAACGCGGGTACTGGATCACCAAACCGGCTGCTCTATTCGTTGTTGACCAGCGCGCCACCACCGACACCAACTCCAACTCCGACGCCCGTTCCCGGAGCAGAATTGTTGTTGAACCGCGGCTTCGAATCGGGTAGCACGAATTGGACCGCAACCGCAAGCGTGATCACTAACTCAACCGGCCAAACGCCGCGAACCGGCTCGTTCTACGCATGGCTCGACGGCTATGGCACGACACATACGGACTCGCTCTTCCAGACGATCACGATTCCGGCAACGGCGAATACCGTGACGTTGAGTTTCTGGCTGAACATCACGACGGCTGAAACGACAACCACAACCCAGTTCGACAGGTTGCAGGTACAAGTTCGCAATGCCAGCAACACGGTGCTTGCAACTCTTGGGACCTTCTCGAACCTGAACAAGTCAACCGGATACGTCCTGAGAACATTCGATGTGACTGCCTTCAAGGGACAAACAGTCAGGATCTACTTCCTCGGAACGGAGGACTCGTCATTACAGACGTCGTTTGTAATCGACGACACTTCCTGCACGACGCAGTAACAACTCGAGCCATCCACAGATTACACAGATCGTTTTTAGAATCTGTGTAATCTGTGGACACTACCGCGACAGCTCACTCACGATCGCGTAGACCCCCTCAACCACCATCGCCATCCGTTTGTAATCGAGCTTCTCGGCTGTGTCCTGCTCAGTGTGATAGTTGCGGTTACGATAGAACGCTGTGTCAGTGATCATCACTGCGCTGTAACCCGCATACCAGTAATTTCGTTGATCAGAAAAATCAACACCGGGAATAACTTGAGGAGCATTGATCGAATAGACAGGAAGCGGCGCCGCGTTGCGCATGGCGGCTTTCGTGCGGCGGACCAGCAACCCGTCAGTGAGTCGACCAACCACTGCGATGTAGTTTCCGGTTGACGGGTAAATGGCCTTCAACAGATCTACCGGGAAATGCTGGCTGTCACGCGCGTCGCTAAAACAACCGATCATCTCGAGGCTGAACATCGCTCTCACACGCACGTTCTGTTGGCGCAGCGACTGAGCATGAACGTAGCTGCCCATGCCCGTAGTGCCAAAATACGGTGGCTCTTCCGTGCTGAACGCAACCAGCTCCACTCGGACTTTCAGTTGTTGCTGGTTAAGCAAACGCGCAAGCTCGATCAGTCCAGCGACACCGCTCGCGTTGTCGTCAGCGCCCGGCAATGGGCCCGCTGTGTCGTAGTGTGCACCGACGATGATCCGCTCTTCTGTCTCTGGTCCAAAATGAGCGATTACGTTTCGGTAAAACTTCCCTCGAACCCGGTAGACTTGTTCAGAAACAAATGCGCTGGTCTGGGTGAGCTCGTCGTTGATGTACGCGGCAACTTGATCGAGGTTCTCAGGGTGTCTTTCATCACGCGGACCGAGCTCGACTGACAGTTTGCGGACGTGTGCTTCGAGTCGAGACGGATCGACAGTCCGCTCTGAATTTGGTGTCGCGCGGGATAGCAGCGGCTGGGTTACCCAAAACCAGATCGCGATCAGGATCGATAACAATATAAGGACAACAAGCAGCATGAACTTAATGATACGACGCCGTCGCTCCGCCTGTGATTGCCATTGTGCTTCGATTGAAGAAGTGGTCACGGATGGGTTCAGCGTCCCGCAATAATAATCACACAGGTGTCATATTCAAGTGCCGTCAGTTGGTCCAGGGGTCCCAAAATCTGAGTGTTTGCAGCGGGCACAGACATTGCTCTGTTTAGCGGTACGCAGTTCGCGCCCCAAATTCTAACAGAGGAGTTGAGATGATATGAAAAAACTCACCCCACGCTTGCTTCTACTCGCAGCCTGATCACCAACCGCAGCAATGGAGTAACGATGCCGCACCCAAACTCGCGCAACGCATCATCGAAGAATTGAAAGTCGCCCGCGGAGAAAGCAAAAAGAAGTAAACATCAAGTTTAGAGTTCAAGTTTTAGCTTGATCGCCTGGAGCCCGAGACCGCAGCCTAAAGGCTGAACTCTAAACTCGGATTTCAGTTTTTGTGCCTTTTGTGCTTCTTTGTGGCAAACTTCAAAAATGGTCGGAGCCTATGAAGCCGCATACAACGCCTGGCGGCAGGATCCCGAAAAATTCTGGGCGCAGGCGGCGGAGTCGATTCAATGGTATCGGCGCTGGGACACGGTATTAGGCACCTCACGCGCTCCTTTTTATCGATGGTTCTCAGGCGGGCTGCTAAACACTTGCCACAATCTCCTTGATACACACGTCGAGAACGGTCGCGCAGAACAAACCGCTCTGATCTACGACAGTCCTGTAACCGGGACTGTAAAGTCCTACACCTATCGCGAGCTTCTGGAGGAAGTCGCGAGGTTCGCCGGCGCGCTACGACACCAGGGCGTTGAAAAAGGCGATCGCGTGATCATCTACATGCCGATGGTGCCGGAAGCAGTGATCGCGATGTTGGCCTGCGCCCGCATCGGCGCGGTCCACTCGGTCGTTTTCGGAGGCTTCGCTGCTGACGAGTTAGCCACGCGCATAAACGACGCGCGCCCGAAAGTGATCGTCTCAGCGTCGTGCGGAATCGAATTGAGCCGCGTGATCCCATACAAGCCGATGCTCGATAAAGCGATCGAGACGGCAAAGCACAAGCCTCGGCGGTGCATCATTCTCCAGCGTCCGGAATTAGAAGCAGAACTGATCGTCGATCGTGACATCGAGTGGTCTGGCGCGCTCGGACATGCCGAGCGCGTTGATTGCGTGCCGGTAGCCGCGACCGATCCGCTTTACATTTTGTACACGTCCGGCACGACCGGTATTCCGAAGGGTGTCGTGCGTGATAACGGCGGTCATCTAGTTGCTCTCAAGTGGTCCATGACGAATGTCTACAACGTCGAGCCCGGTGAAGTGTACTGGGCGGCGTCTGATCTTGGCTGGGCCGTCGGTCACTCGTACATCGTCTATGGACCACTGCTGCATGGAAACACCACGATCCTTTACGAAGGCAAGCCGGTCGGCACACCGGATCCGGGCGCATTCTGGCGCGTGATCTCGCAACATCGTGTCTGCGTTCTTTTCACAGCGCCCACAGCCTTTCGCGCCATCAAACGCGAAGATTACGCAGGCGACTACGTTCGGCAATACGATCTCAAAGAATTTCGTACGTTGTTTCTGGCCGGTGAGCGTTGCGATCCCGACACCTTGGCGTGGGCCGAGCGACAACTCGGCGTGCCCGTGATCGATCACTGGTGGCAGACGGAAACTGGTTGGCCCATCGGCGCGAATTGCACTGGTCTGGAGTTGTTGCCGGTAAAACCCGGCTCGTGCGGCAAAGCGGTTCCCGGTTATGACGTTCGCGTGCTCGACGATGAAGGCGTGGAGGTCGCGGATAAACAGATTGGCAACATTGCGATCAGGCTTCCGTTGCCGCCCGGTTGTCTGCCGACGCTTTGGAATAAAGACGCCGAGTACGTTGAGTCGTATCTCAATTCTTATCCCGGTTATTACAAGACTGCCGACGCTGGTTTCAAGGATGAGGACGGCTACCTTTGGATCATGAGCCGCACGGATGACATCATCAACGTCGCCGGACATCGACTATCAACCGGCGCGCTGGAGGAAGTGCTTGCTGCACACGGGGATGTGGCTGAATGTGCCGTCATCGGTGTTGCTGATGAGTTGAAAGGTGAAGTGCCGCTTGGACTGGTCGTGTTAAAGCTCGGAGTTGACAGATCGCACGAAGAGATCATCCCGGAATTGATCCAGCTCGTACGCGAGAAGATTGGACCAGTTGCTTCGTTCAAAGTGGCCACGGTTGTAAACCGTCTACCGAAGACTCGTTCGGGTAAGATCGTGCGGGGAACGATCAAGAAGATGGCTGATGGTGTTGAGTATCGAATTCCACCGACGATCGAAGATGCCACTGTCATCGACGAGATCCGAACCAACCTGAACACGCTGGGTTATCCGCGACGTTAGCCACAAAAAGGCACAAAAAGCACAAAATGGTTTTCTGAAAGAGAGAGAGAGTAGAACGTGAAACTTCTGCTTTCTTATTTTTGCGCTTTTTGTGCCTTTTTGTGGCTAAATCTGGAGGTGTTGGGCGATGACTTCTTTGGATTGCGCGCCGATCAGACGGTCGATGAGTTGGCCGTCTTTGAAGATGAGCATGGTCGGTATACTCGCGATCTGGAAACGCGACGCGATTTGCGGGTTCTCGTCAACATTAAGTTTCGTAATCCGATAACGCCCATCTGATTCCGCGGCCAGCTGGTCCAGTATCGGGCCGACCATCCGGCATGGACCACACCACGGCGCCCAGCAGTCAACCAGCACCGGCCGTCCTCTCGCTTGCAGCACATCGCGTTCAAAAGTCTGGTCAGTAATAGTCACCGGCTTTGATTCATGCCCGCCCGCAGCCAGCTTTGTCCCACAGCGCCCGCACTTCGCCTCACTATTCGCCAGCCGCTCTTCATCGACCCGATTTTTTGCCCCACAACTGCTACAAGCAACTACCTGCATAAGACACCTCTTTCGCTCCCAGTTTGACTAATCCTTAGTCGCAAAATTTTTGCAAATACGTGTCTTTACTCCAATGTCGCAAAACGATAAACTTTCGCCCATGAGTTTATCTCAAGTTCTTAAGGCGTTGCCCGCATTTACCTTCGAAGAACGGCAACTTCTCATTCGACGCGCGATCGAGTTAGACGAGCCTCCATTATTAGAGGACGACGAGAGGATAGTTGAATCGCGTCTCGCAGCCCACCGCCTTGACGCGTCGTCGTCTCTGTCGCTTAAAACTTTGAAGGAGCATCTTAAGTCCCGAAGGAAAAAATGACGTGGCAGGTTTTCTCACGGCCTGAAGCAGCAAACGACGTTATCGAGATCGCCGACTGGTACGACAGCTGCGACAAAGGTCTCGGCGACAGATTCATCCAAGAGTTTTTAGCTGTACTCGACGCGCTATCGAAGAATCCCCTGCTCCATTCGAGACGTCATCCACACAAGAACATTCGTTGGCGCTATCCGAAGAGTTTCCTTACAGAGTAATTTATGAAGTGATCGAACAGGAAAAAATCGTTGTGGTCGCCGCAGTGTTCCATGCTGCGAGACATGACCGACAGTGGAAGCGTCGAGTCTGACGATCGTTTTAGCCACAAAAGGCACAAAAACTTTTACGGGTGAGTGTATAGACGCACCGGAGTGTCGGGATTGAGACGGCAGGGATCGTTTGACTTGGCTGTTGGGTTTCGGCGAGCGGCTGGTGTTGTCCTCTCGTCGAGCTTGATCAGGCCACACTCGATCTCAGCCATCCTCAGGGTCAGTCGTTGAAGCTCTTCGCGCATTAAACTCAGCTCGCGATCGTTTGTGATCGGGCTCGGTTGTGAAATCTGCGGACGCTGTGCGGCTACGTATTGCTGAAGCCGGCTGATACTCGATTCGACCGAGTAAAAACGTTGCTCGAGCATGCTGAGGCGCCGATCGAGACTGCTCGGGTCCTGGGTTGAGCTATTGCCCCGCGAGATACTCGCCATCACTCCGATAACTGCACATAACACAACAACCAGCACCAGATTCGATTGCTTTGAGAGATTCATAACTGTCCCCTTCCTCGTTAAATGTAGCTCAGAGGATATGACAGCATCTCGCCACTACCCAAATGGGTAGGCACATCGTAGATCTTTTCAACCGGGCAAGTCGCGTTAGTTAGACAAGAACAGCCGATCGAGGGCAATCGGCTAAGCGGCACTTGAATAGTCGAAAGGGAGAATCATGTCTATCTACCGATTTGCAGTTGTTTTCATTCTCGTTCTTCTTACATTCACAGCAAACATTCAGGCACAAACTCCAGCAGTCACGGCTTCTCTGACGCCGGAAGGCAACGTTCGCATGATCGCGCACGGTGAAGCGTTACAGATTCGCATGGAGGTTTACTCAGCGGCGGGCGAGCTCGTCGCCGACACCGGTCTGCGCCAGGGCAACATCATCGACTGGAAACAGACTGACCCCACGCAACCGATCATTGACGGCTCGTATCTCGTAGTCGTCACAGTCAAAGACTTCCAAAGCAATCTCAATCAAAAACTGGCTGCGCTGACGTTACAAGCCGGTCAGCTTCAATTACAGAATCAGAAGCGCGATGAAGTAACTACGGCGCAACTGCGTACCATGGAAAGTCGCAAAGGCAAAACCAGGATCAATGAAGGCGACGATGCGATTTCGATTTTGAAGGAAGGCAAAGAGCGCGCGGCAGTTGTTACTGCACACGACGGCGCTGACGGTCAGGTAAACAGCACGACCGGATCGCTAACCTTCCGAACCGGCAACGTCTTTTCAAGCCAGGAACAGGAACAGATGCGCATCACGCCTGAAGGTCGAGTCGGCATCGGCACTAAAACACCCGAAACAACACTCGATGTCAGCGGAACGATCAAAGCTCGAGGCGGTATTCAGTTTGAAGACGGCAGCGTGCTCAGCACGGCGAAAGGTCTTCCCACCAAAGAAGCACCGGGTAGCAGCGCCGGCGGCAGCAATCTTTCAGGCACCAACATCATCACCGCGGTTAACGATCCGGCGACAGTCGGCGCGATCAACGACAATCGCGTCTCATTGAATCTGGCGCGACTCGCGGCGGCCAACATATGGACGAGCTTCAACACTTTCAGTGCCGGACTTTCAGCTAACAACGCTCAGATCACGAACGTTGGCAATCCCGTAAACGGCGGCGATGCAGTTAACAGGAATTACGTCGACGCGAATGTCATTCGATTCCTGCCGGCTGTGCAACAGCTCACGGTTGGCGATACGAACGGCACCGCTCCGATGATTAACCTGCGCGGCCAGAGCACCTGCTGTGGCCCAACCACAGGCTTCGCAGATTTCAAAGTGTTTCAAAACGGCAGCTTCGTCGCGACAGGCAACCTCGGAATTGGAACCAGTCCAATGGAAGGATCTGGCTATCGAACGTCGTGGCACACATACAAGGGCGCGTTCCGTTCCGGCTACGCCGACACTGAGTGGAACGACGCAAACGTTGGTTTCTTCTCGTGGGCTGGTGGCAGCAACTCGACCGCGTCGGGTCTCTACTCACTCGCGTTCGGCGACACTAACAAAGCGTTGAGCACAAGCAGTATCGCCTTCGGTAGTGGTAACGAAGTTAAAGGCGCGGCAGGTATTTCGGCAGGCGCAGGCAATCGCGTGTGCGATACGTACGGCGTCGCGTTCGGCAACAAAGCGATCTCCGGTGGTCCAATCATCAACAACAATTGCGACCCTGATAGCTTCAATATCCGCGGACTGGCCGCGGTCGCTATCGGTTACAACGTGACTGCTAATGGCGATCACTCGTTTGCACTCGGAAAATTTGCTTCGACGAACGGTTTCAATGGTTCGTTTGTATGGGGCGACGGATCAGCGACGAGCAGTGTGAACACATTCAAGGCGATTGCGAACAATGAATTCGCCGCACGCGCGACCGGCGGCTTTCGTTTCCGCACGAATCTCGCGGGCTCGACCGGTTGTAACCTGCCGGCCGGCTCCGGGGTTTTCAACTGCACTTCGAGTCGCACTACGAAAGAGAACTTCTCGCTCGTGAACGGCAACGACGTGTTGTCGAAGCTGCGCGGTATGGACGTGAGCACGTGGAACTACATCGCTGAAGGACGGCAGGTACGTCACATGGGACCAATGGCGGAAGACTTCTTCAAAGCTTTCCGTCTCGGCACTGGCAACACTTCAATCGGTGTGCAGGATCTCGCGGGCGTGAGCCTCGCCGCGATTAAGGAGCTCGACAAACGTACGGTTGAAGTCGACCAACTCCGTGACGAAGTCAATCAACTTCGCCAGGCAAACAGCGACCTGGAACGAAGATTAGCGATTCTCGAACAGTTGCTGAAGCTTCACTAAAAACTTAGCCACGGATTACGCGGATGAAAACAGATAATCGTTTTCATCCGCGAAAATCCGTGGCTAAAAATCTACCAGCTCAACTCCCGGACAATCCGGACACTCACCGTCACTCACCACATACTGGCAACGACAGCGCGGGCAATACGAAATTGATTGTTCTTCACGCTGCGCCGGGGCCAGCAACTCTTCCGGCTTTAAATAGCGTCCCTTCTTAACCCCGTCCAAACAAACATTGAGTTGCTCACCGGCGGTCCATTCGATCGTCTTTTCCGCGTCCGCTTCTGAAACCTCATGCCGCACCGGATGCTTCAAATCGAGAATCACACCGCGCACGAACTGTTGCTCGCCCGATCCGGGCAACACACTCGCCAGCACGATTGGACTGTACTGCGCGAGCAGGTTTTTCGTGAGGATGTCAGCCGCACGGATCGATACCGGCGGGCACAGGATCATCTTCACCAGACTCTCCAAACGCTCCGCCGACTCCGCCGGATATAACTTCTTGTGCGCGCGGTGGAACATGATCGCGATCTCTACCGCCAGCGCAACCATCACTGCCGCAACCGGAATGATCAAAGGCGCAAACCCGAAAGTAAAAGCAAGGCTCGGAGTGAAAACAAACAAGAACAGGAAAAGGATCACACCCATCTGTTGAATAGGCTCAATCAAAGGAGCACTCTCCTTCAACAGTGCGGCAGCGTCATCGGCAGCAAACTGTTTGACAACCCACGTTCGCGCCATCGACTCACGCTTCGAACCAGGCGCTTTCGCCAGCGCCACGATCAGTTTCGCGAGCGCGTGGGCCTGTTTCGTCGTGGCGCACTTCGTGAATCTCTCCTTATTAATAACCAGATAAGAACCATCTGAGCTGGAGTCTTTTATCTGGTTGAAAGATAGAAACTGCCCGGATTGATAAGGCGAACGGGCTTCTGACGGAAGTGTCTGGAGATTAAAGGCGCAAATGCCCGCAGGCGAGATCGAGATCGGCGATAAGTGCGACAAAAAAACTCTTCCCGCCGGCGGCAGCGGGTTCAAAAACAGAATTCCGCCGCTCGCGTTTCCCATCCACGACGGCGGGACTGACAGCCGCCAACGGCTTCCCCACGCAGACACAAAGGCGACAGACTCCCGCTTCACCCAGATCAAGCACTCCGAAAGGTAGAGCAGGATCAGGATGAGCAGTAAAGTTTGACCTTCGCCAATAAGATCGAGAACGTTCACGCGGTCTTATTGCGTGAGAAGAGCTTCTTAAATAGGGCGGCAACACCCGCAATACCAGCGACGACGGCTTTCCAGATCCACTTGAAGGCGCCGGTTTTCACGAGCGCGGCAGTGCCTCCGCCGACGATCAGACCGGTGAGACCGTAAGCAGCCGTTCGATCACCCGCGCGAAACTCCGCGTATTTACGACCTTGCTTGAACTCGAAACCCTGCAGCATGGTCTTGAACTTCGGCAGCGTCTCGGAGAGCGTTGTCGGATTCGTAACCAGTGTGACTTCCATCACGCCGCCACGTCCGAGCAGTCGCGTGTTGTGATTGACCACGGGCGAGCCTTCGCTGGTGGCCCTGATGGCCCATTCAAGATTGTGAGTGGTTTCGTTGTAACGCGGTGGCGTTTCCCAACCGACAATCGTCATCGTGGGCCAGCCACGCTTGAGTCGTTCTTTGTTGCCGGCTTCGGTGCCCGCCTTGATTGAGTCGAGCAGCGCGGTCGTATCGAGAGAATCCTTCTCATCATCTTTGACGTAACCGACGTCGTCGAATTCAAACACGGCAAACCAGTCTTCGCCCGCCGGCGCGACAAATCCCATCTCTCTTCCGGTGATCGGGTTGTGGTTCGCTTCCATGATGGTCCGTGTGTCAGCGGCTCCGGCAAACACGAAACCTTCGGGCACCTTCACCTGAGCGTTCAGGCCGAGCTCGCCGAGCGCCGGTCCTTTCTGCCAACTCACGCCCTCAAAGTTTTCCCAACTGAAAACGTCAACCGGAGATGGTGACGGCGATGGTCGCTTGCGGGATTGTTTGCGGGATTGTCCGACGACGATGAGGGCGCAAACACACAGCACAGTGACGGCAACGAAAATACGCATCTTCATTTGTTTAATTCTCCTGGGCTTCCTGGGCTTACCTGGACGGAAAAAGCTGGCTAATTAAGGAGCCTTGGTGAAAGGCGTGCGGAAGTATAGCAGTTTTAGATAAGATTTCTCACGCAAAGGCGCAAAGGCCGCAAAGGCGGGCTAACTGTTTCGGTCGCGTCCGTGTCTTTGACCCGCCTTTGCGCCTTGCGTGAAAATTTCCTCTTTAAGCCCAGACCGATTAAAGTTCAAGCTGACTCCACGGCTGTCAATTTGCTCACCATAAGCCCACCAAAAGTCACGAGACCCTCACAAAACCACGTGGCACGAGGGTCGCACCAGGGCCGTGCTCGCATTTTTGAGCCGTGTTCTTTTGTTTCTATTTCTCAGCCCTGGAGAAGCTAATGTCTCGCCCCCATGCCCTGAAACGTTTTGTCACTATCGCTGTGCTCGTCTCACTGTGTACAGCAATGTTCGTCGCCACCAACACTGGAGCCGCGCATAAGCCTTTGACGACTTCATGGTCAAGATGCTCCTGATGTACACCGCTCAGCCACTGGTCGGCTTCAACACCCTGGAACAGGGCGCCGGGCAACTCAACGTTGCCGGTGCGGTGACACTCGCGAGGATCGTTCGCACTGATCTTTTAGGCCTTTTGAAACCTACTTTCGGATCTGCGCTGCTAACCCAGTCTGCTCCTGCCCCGCAAACCACAGTCGCCGGTTTCACCTTTCCATGGACTCAGGGACTCGTGCTCAAGCGCACCACGATCACCGGCAAGGACCTGATCAATAAGTACCAGGTCAGCTACGGACAAGGTTACTTGCTCGGCGACGGTGTTAACGAAGGACTCACGAGCCAGAGCTTGAGCTACAACATGTGGGTGAAATCCGTGACGCTCGGGAACTACCTGATGAAGAGTGATGGCTCGACCATGTTTAGCGGGTCGTTCCTGCTGAGCAATGAGCTACTACTCGGTAACGGATTTGCGATCGGTGACGGCTTTGCAATCGGTGACGGTTACGCCATTGGTGATGGATTTGCGATCGGCGACGGCTTTGCAATCGGTGACGGTTACGCCATTGGTGATGGATTTGCGATCGGCGACTGTTCACTCGGCGATACCGGACCAGGAATGAAGTAGAGATCACTCGAAAAGACCGTGCGGACATGACAACTCAACAACCGAAATCAGTCAGCGTTTTCATGTGGTCGATAGTGGCAGCGGGCGTCGCCTGCTGCCTCTACGCCGCTTACGCACTGCCGCGCGGAACCATCGATGGCTATTTCCTTTTGTTGCTGCTGATCACAGCAGTTATCGGTTCGCGCATCGCGATCCGCATTCCGCAAATCAACTGCAACATCACTGTCGACGACACGTTCGTTTTCATCGCGCTGCTGCATTACGGCGGTGAAGCCGCGATCGTGACCGGCGCTCTCGCGGGCATCTGCTCGGCGTTGCGAATCAGTCGCAAGGCCCGAACGGTCGCATTTGGCAGTGCCGCGTTAGCGTGTGCGGTCTTCGTCACGGCCACAGTTCTCAAGATAACCTTTGGCACGACAACCGGCCTGCTGAGCAATGGAACTTCAATCGCGATCATCGCACTTTGCCTGATGGGCCTTGTGCAGTACCTGATCCACACCGGGCTTGGCGCCACGGCCACTGCACTTAAAGCAGGAGAGTCGATCTGGCGCATGTGGAGTCGGAACTTCCTTTGGATCTCGATCAGTTATTTCGCGGGTGCGGCGGGCGCCGGTTTTATCGTGAGCAGTCTCGGCACCACTCGCATGTGGGCGTTTCTGATCTGTATTCCGATCATCGTCATCGTCTACTTCAGCTATGACCGTTACATGCGCGAAGTCAAAGCTTCAGCACGTCACGCCGAGGAAGCGGAACGCGCCCGCGCCGAGCTCGAACACCAGCGCGCGGAACAGGCCGAGAAACACGTTCACGAGTTGAACAACTACATCGCGGAACAGGAACGCATCAGCCGCGTGCTTGAAGAAACAAAGGAACACTTCCGCCACGCAGCGTTTCACGATTCATTGACGGGGCTGCCTAACCGCGCGATGTTTACCGAGTTGCTCAAAGCTGAAATCGAGAGCTCGAGTCGTCGCAACGATCACATGTTCTCAGTTCTCTTCCTCGATCTGGATCGTTTCAAAAACATCAACGACAGTCTGGGTCACACGCATGGCGACCTGCTGCTCGTCGCGTTTGCCGAGCGACTCGAACGAACGCTGCGTCCGGTCGACACGCTCGCGCGTTTCGGTGGCGATGAGTTTGCGATCCTTTTGAGTGGGATGACTGACGCGACTGACGCGGTGCGAGTCGCACAACGAATTCAGGAAGAGCTCAGCCAACCGTTCGTGCTTGATAAAAACTCGGCGTTTGCGACGGCGAGTATCGGCATCGCGTTCAGCTCGAGTGGCTACGATCGTCCGGACGACATCCTGCGTGATGCGGACACTGCGATGTATCGCGCTAAGGAAAATGGCAAGGCGCGTTACGAGGTGTTCGATCACGGCATGCACGCGCGCGCGGTTTCGCGGCTGCAACTCGAAAGCGATCTGCGCCAGGCGATCGAAAACAACGAATTCTGTGTTTATTACCAGCCAATCGTTTCGCTTCAGACGGGACGGCTCGCTGGTTTCGAAGCGCTCGTGCGGTGGAACCATCCGCGTCGTGGTTTGGTTTCGCCGGCTGATTTCATTCCGGTCGCGGAGGAGACTGGTTTGATCGTGCCGATCGGTCAGTGGGTGTTGAATGAAGCGTGTGCGCACGTGCGCCAGTGGCAGATCGACTCGCCCATTCATCGTAACTTGAGCCTGAGCGTGAATCTTTCCGCACGCCAGGTTGCTCAGCCCGACCTGCTGGATCAAATCAAAGGAGCGCTCGAAGCGAGCAAGCTAAACCCGCACTGCCTGAAACTCGAAATCACGGAAAGCGTGGTGATGGAAAACGCTGAGGCGGCGGCGTTGATGTTCAAGCAACTGCGCGCGCTCGGCGTACAGTTGAGCATCGACGACTTCGGCACCGGCTATTCGTCGCTCAGCTACCTGCATCGCTTCCCGCTCAATTATCTAAAGATCGATCGCTCGTTTGTGATGCGGCTGACGACCGACAACGACAACGCGATCGTCCGCACTATCTCGACGCTCGCCCACAACCTCGGCATGGAAGTGATTGCAGAAGGAATCGAGACTGAGGAGCAGCACCAGCAGTTGAAGAAGCTCGGCTGTGAATTCGGTCAGGGTTACCTGTTCTCGCGTCCGGTCCATAACGACGGCGTCCAGCACCTCCTCACCCACGACGCCCACCGCGATCTTGAGCCGGATTTGAATCTCGACCATGTTGGGGACGAGGTCTCATTGACTTACTCAATGTAGCGTCTCATTCCGTGGCCGCCATCGTAAACAATTGTTGTATCCATCCCTGATCAAGAATTTTTCAGCGCTTATCAAATAAGCGGTTATTTTCCACCGGTGATCGTAATTTTCTAATCCTTTCTGGTAAGATGCGATTGGAGTTTTCCACGAATTGCGCGATAGATCAGCAATTTCCATGCGTGATCAGAGTTTTACAGCTAAGAAGAACGGCCAACCCATAGGCCTGATAGCGTTGATCGAGGAGCTACAACTCCCCGTCCGTTTACCTGCTGTTCAGTCGTGGACCAGATCCGGCGCGAGAAAAACCATCCTCATCGGTGAGGCAATAACGGAATATTACCCTCCGATTTATGCGCCTTCGGGGATTATCGGAAATCTCAAATTTGCCTTGCGCTACGAACCTCTTGACCTAAGTGTTTACGACGCCCTTTTTAAGGTTCTGGACGCTCGGTTATTGGAGGAATGGATAAAGCAGGAACCAACAGGCGCATATGTTCGCCGAGCCTGGTTTCTATATGAGGCCATAACGGGCAAGCTTCTCGAGGTCTCGGATGTTTCCCGTACCGGTTACATCAACATATTAGATCCCAAACTGCATGTGACGGGTCCTGTCAGAAGGGTACGTCGACAACGAATCAATAACAACCTGCTCGGCGACAGCACGTACTGTCCATTGATCCGAAGAACCGATGTCCTCAATCGGGCGATGGCATCAGGACTGGACTTGAAGGCCAAATCCCTGGTGGAGAGCTGCGAGCCGTCGATCCTAGCCAGGGCTGTACATTACCTTTATACGAAAGAGACCAAATCCTCTTTTGCGATTGAGGGTGAAGTACCCAGCGCGACGCGTACTGAGCGCTTTGTGGCTGCGCTAACAAGTGCCGCGAAGTTTGACACTTCCGATCCACAAGCATTCATCAAACTTCAAAATGCAATCGTTGATCCCCGCTATGCGGCAACCGGGTGGCGGACAGTGCAGAGCTTCATCGGGGAGACGATGCGTGACTTCCGAGAACACGTCCACTTTGTTTGTCCCAAGCCCGAGGATCTCGCTGAGTTGATGAACGGATGGATGCGCATGATGGAAATATTACGGGACCCAAAAGTCGATCCTGTTTGTGCTGCGGCAGCGGCTTCGTTCGGTTTTGTTTTTATACATCCATTTGAAGACGGCAACGGGCGAATCCACCGCTTTCTTGTACATCAAGAGCTAGCCAGTTCTGGATTCACACCTCACCAAATGCTATTTCCTGTGTCTGCCGTCATGATGCGCAATCGAAAACGCTACGATGAAGTATTGGAAGGCTTCTCTCGATCCGTCTCACCGTACATCAACTACGAGATGCATCAACACGGATCGCTTGTCGTTAATAACCAGACTGTACACCTTTATAAATTCTGGGACGCAACAGCGTTCGCGGAATACTTATACGAATGCGTGGCTGAAACCATCCGCACTGATCTCAAGGAGGAGATCGGATTCCTGAGATTTTTTGATGCAGCTATTCGGGCAACCATGGAAATCGTAGATATGCCTGATCGGCGCGCCTCATTGCTGGTGCGCTTGATCCTACAAAACAATGGTCGGCTATCGGAGACAAAACGCTCCACGTTTCCCGAGCTTAAGGATGAGGAGATCTATGCGATCGAAGAAGCTGTGGCTCGTAATCAAGACGCGCACTCGAATTGAATGCTTATGTAACACCGATTACACGGATTTCGGATCCGCGCTGATCGGTCTTTAGATCCGTGTCATCCGTGGTAAAGTTAGCCATGCGATTTTTAGGCCTTAAACTGATATCCGCTCTTTTATTAACACTCGTCGTAGCTAACGCGCAGGCCCAGAATTCGAGCGCCGATGTCGTGATGGTGCTGCCGTTTGAAAACACCTCGAAGCCATTCCGCCCTGAGTACAACTGGGTTGGCGAGAGCTTTGCCGACGCCCTTGCCGAGCTACTTAACAAGCCCGGTCTGGTCGTTGTTTCCAGCGATGAGCGCGAGCTCGCGTACCAGCAACTGCGCTTGCCCGAGACGGTGATTCCTTCGCGAGCCACGGCCATCAAGCTTGCGCGCCAGGCAAAGGCGTCCATGATCGTGATTGGTAGTTATACCGTCACGCCTGCGCCGGCCGGTGAGAAGACGGAAAGTAATGCCGCTGGCTACGTGCAGGTGACGGCGCGTGTGATTAAAGTCAATGAAGGTCGCAACTTCGGTGAGGTGAAAGACGGCGCCTGGATCACGCGACAGTTTGACCGCGGCGACGCACTGACCGCGCTCCAGGAGATTCACGGCTGGCTCGCATACCAGATTCTCTATCAACGCGACAAGGCGCTTCCTTATTCGCAAAATCAGCTCGTACAGGAAGCCACGAAGATTCCGCAGAAGGCGTTTGAGGCTTACGTTAAGGCGGTGCAGTTGCCGCTGCGCAGCGAAGTGCGCGCGAATTATTTGAAGAACGCACTGCGGTTCTATGCTGAGTCGCTCGGTGGCGCGGTCTATCCGCAGGCTGCTTTCGAGTTGGGCCGTGGTTACATGGATCTCGGCAATTGGAAAGACGCGACCGAGTACTTTTCAAAACTCCAGAAGAAAGAGCCGCACTACGCTGAAGCCGCTTTCTACGCCAGTCTCGGCTACACAAAGCTCGGTGATTACGGCCGCGCGCTCGCGACCGTCGTACCGCTTTCAAGTGATTTACCGCTGATCGCTGTTTACAACAACGCCGGCGCGGTTGCAGTTCAGGCCGCAAGAGAGAACAAGAACGCTGAGGAGCGCACGCGTCTGCTGAACCAGGGGATGGACTTCCTCGGCCAGGCTTCGAAGTCGGCGCCGTCGGACCAGATGGTCAACTTCAATTACGGCTATGGTTTGTTTCTCGCAGGCAAATACAAGGAAGCAGCCGAGCACTTCCGTCCAGTGATCACGTCGGACCAGCAGGACGGACAGGCCTATTTCCTCTTCTCCAATCACTCGCGAAACTTGGCAATACTGAGGCTGCGGCTGCGGCCGACGATATGGCGCGTCGCTATCTCCGCACCGCGTATGCGAAGTGGGAAACTGAATGGCAGAAATCGGGAACTACGAGCGGCGTTAACCTGCGCATGCGCGACGTACTTAACCGAGAGGAAGTGTTTGGCCTGGATCGTGAAAAGAACATAACTGCCGCGATGGGTTCGCCGAGCTCGGCGACTCAGGACCTGCTCGTGAAAGCTCGCGATCTTTACCAGGCGGGACGCGATGAGGAAGCACTACCCGAGTTGCATCGCGTGGTGATGATCGAGCCGACAAACGCAGAAGCTTATCTACTCAGCGGCCGCATCAATCTTCGTCGCAGCGATCAGGAAGCAGCGATCGCGGCGTTGAAGACGGCGATCTTCTGGGATCCCAAACTCATCGACGCACACATTCTCTTAGGCAAGATCTTTCTCGAACGAGGCGACCGCGGCGAAGCGCGCAAGTACGCGCTGAGCGCGATCGCGATCGATCCGAACAATCAGGAAGCAATCGCACTGCAACGCCAGGTCACGATGGGCAACTGAGCGAGTTTTGGCACGGCGCGTGCTTAAAGGGAACGCGGCACGACACGGAAACGAAATTTAGCCGATGTCCCCGCCGCCAACATTCCCTGAGCGCCGCCTGCCGCTGCGCCAGCAAACCTTCCGAGCGTTCCTTCAGTGCTTCCCCCCGAAACGTGGACCTGGTCAGAAATGACCGGGTCTTCCCGCTTTTAAAGCCAGCTACAAACAGGCACCCAAAGCACAAAATAAGAATTTCCCTTCAGTGAACTACTCTTTTGTGCTTTGTGCCTTTTTGTGGCTAAGCTTTCCTTTGACGGAATTTGTCACTTTGACAGTGACGGTTTCTGTCTTTTTGCGTCAATATTTGGCTAATTGACGTATTGGATCTACGATGTTTCAGTCAATTAGAAAAAATTTTTTGCGGCGGATGACACACATCGATTTTCGGAATTATGAGTGGGGCGCGGCGGCAGCCAGCGCGCTACTCCTCATCCTCTCGTTTCCCAACTTCGAGTATTACCAACTCGCGTGGATCGGTCTCGTTCCGCTGCTCGTGGTGATCGGGCGACGCCCTTCGCCATTGCGCGCCTTCATTCTGGGCTGGGCCGTTGGTTCGGTCTTCTTCTACTTCACCTGTTACTGGCTGACGTATTCGATGATCCACTACGGCGGGGTGCCGGCCGCGCTGGCGTATCTATTACTCATCCCCGGCGCTCTCGTCATCGCCATCTTTCATGGTCTCTTCGCAGCACTGATCGCACTCGCGATTCAGAAATGGGGACGCATGGCTATCCTGTCGGCGCCCATATTCTGGATCGCATTCGAATGGGTTCGTCTCGTCGTCACGGGCCAGCTTTGGAACGCACTCGGTTATTCCCAGGCCTACCACAGCCGAATCATCGAACCCGCCACATGGGGCGGCGTCTACGCAGTCAGCTTTCTGCTAGTGGCGATCAATTCAGCAGTAGCACTACTGATCATTCACCGCACAGCATTGTCGATCGCTCTCGCGCTCCTGACCGTGTTCGCTGTCGCGGCCGTGATCCGCGGCTCCCTGCCTTCTACGATTGACCGCGCGATATACGAAGGGCACATCGTGAAGATCGTCGCGGTTCAGCCAAACGTGCCGATGAACCCGGTCAAGAGTACAGAGGAAACAAAGGCACTCATCGAGCGACACGTAGCGCTGAGTACACAAGGACTCGCCACACCCAGAAATACCGAGGGACCACGACTCGTGATCTGGCCCGAGTCGCCGATGAACTTCACTTACGCTTCCAACAAAACATTTCAGGAGTTCGTCGCCGGCTTCACTAGACAGAACCACACGTCGCTGCTCTTCAACTCGCTCGAGCCCGCGCCGAATGATGGCTCATACAATTCCGCGCTGCTCGTAAATGAAGAGGGCCGCCTGATCTCGCAGTATGATAAGATTCGCCTAATGCCGTTTGGCGAATATGTGCCGCTCCCACAATGGTTACCGGGAGCGTCTTTGATAAGTGGAATCGTCGGTGAGTTCACTCCGGGCAGCAACTACACGTTGATGTCGTTTGGAGATACGAAGGCAGGCGTCTTCATCTGCATCGAGTCAGCCTACCCGTGGATCGCGAGGCGGCTGGCCCATGATGGAGCGCAGGTGCTGATCAATATCTCGAACGACGGGTATCTCGGACCGACAGCCGTGATGCGACAACACCTCGCGAACGCGGTCTTTCGCGCGAAGGAAAACGGTCGACCGGTGTACCGGGTTACGAACAGTGGCTTGTCGGCATATATAAGCGAGGATGGAACCGTCTCCGATCTGACTGAGCCGTTCAAAGCAGATGTTCGTGTATGGACAGATTATCCGGGATATACCCGCTCCACTTTTTACACGCGCCACGGCGATCTGTTCGTTTACGTTTGCGCGGTGATTTCTTTGCTTGCTTTCGTCGTAATGATGCGGCGGAAGGCTTGGACAGGATGAACAAGATTAAAGATGGACGTTTTATCAATTCAAGAGCTACGCACTAACTTCGATACTCTCCGCGCCCGTGTGGACCAGCTCGGGAGGTTTCTTTGATGTTCCTGCAGGTCGCGAGGAGTTGAACCGTATCGAAGCTCAGGCCTCGTCGCCCGACTTCTGGAGCGATCAGGAGGCCGCACAAAAACTTTTGCAAGATCGTAGTCGACTTGAGAAGAAGATTGAGCGCCAGCAAGACTTCGAATCAAAGATCGCCGACGCCGAAGTGCTCTTTGAGTTTGCCGAAGAAGACGAGTCGTCAATTAAAGAGCTGCAATCGTTACTTGCATCACTCGAACACGATTTGAGCCAGGCCGAAACGGAAATGCTGCTCGCCGGCGACAACGATCGCCGCAACGCGATTTGCACGATTCATCCGGGCGCGGGCGGCACCGAGTCGCAGGACTGGGCCGAGATGCTGCTGCGCATGTATCTCAAGTGGGCCGAGCAACGCGGCTTCAAAGCTGAAGTGCTCGAATATCAACCGGGAGAGGAAGCGGGACTGAAGAGCGTTATATTCCGAGTCGAAGGTGAATACGCCTACGGCCTGCTGACTGCCGAAGCCGGCGTACACCGCCTCGTCCGCATCTCGCCGTTTGACCAGGCGGCGAGGCGACATACCTCATTCGCATCGCTGTTCGTCTATCCGGAGATTGACGAGGACATCGAAGTAGAGATCAACGACAAAGATTTGCGTGTTGATACTTACCGCGCAACCGGAGCGGGCGGACAACATATCAACACTACCGATTCAGCAGTTCGTATTACTCACCTACCGACCGGGATCGTCGTATCCTGTCAAAACCAACGTTCACAACACCAAAATCGAGCAGTCGCCATGCAGGTGCTGCGCTCACGTCTTTATGAACTCGAGTTGGAACGACGGCGGGCCGAAACCGCCGAGCTCGAAGCCAACAAGGCCGACATTTCATTCGGGTCCCAGATCAGGAGTTATGTGCTGGCGCCCTATCAGCTCGTAAAAGACACTCGCACTAAGCTGGAACGAGGCAACGTCGAGGCAGTGCTCGGCGGCGACATCGACGACTTCATCAAAGCTTACCTGCTGGCTCGCAAGGCAGCGTAGGCATTTCGGTTTGCGTTGGAGAGTTTTAAATGGCAGCACACATTCAAGAAAAGCCGCGCGTGATTCTTCCGCGCGCAAGTCGTGGCAATGAGATCCTCGCGATTCTCTTCATCGCGTTTGGATTACTGCTGGCGCTCTGCCTCGTCTCGGCCGCATTCTACCCGAACGATCCTTCGTGGAACTCTGCCGGCGGCACGGAGACGCACAACTGGGCCGGCGCGATCGGCGCGAACGTTGCCGCCACCGGTTTTCAGCTTATCGGTCTCGCCGCTTTCCTTCTGCCGTTACTTCTATTTTTAGCTGCGTGGCGACGATTTCACTCGCCGACCATTCACCGGCCATGGATGCGAATCCTCGGAGTCATGGTCCTGGTTATTTCGGCGTCAGCGTTGTTGTCGATCTCGCATCTGCGTCCGTTGTTTGATTCGAGCGTGCAACCGGGTGGACTGCTCGGCGCAGTCGTGGCCCAGGGACTCGCAAGTGGGCTTAGCAATGTTGGGGCAACGGTGTTGCTGGTCGCGATTGCAGCGACGGGCTTGCTGCTCGCGACGAACTTCTCGTTTGTACGGCTGTATGAAGTCCTCTCGAATGCGATCGGTTCTCGATTCGCGTTTGTCGGCAAGCTGCCGGAGCGTTTTCGCGCATGGCGAATGATGCGCGCTGAGCAGTCACGATTAAAGAAAGAGACGAAAGCGGCAATCAAAGCTGAACGCGAAGCAGCGAAGACTGCGTTGAAGCAGACGGTAAATTTGACTGCTGCGGAGCGTGTTGCCGATTTCATGAAGGAGCCGATCCAGCCGGCAGTTGAGCCCGCGCCTGTGATCCGCGCTGAGGCGAAATCAAGGGCGATCGAGCCACAGGCAACCGCAGCCGCGGCAAGTGCCATCGCTTCCGGCGCGACGGTTGGCGTAGTCACACCGCCGGCGACCGCTACCGGAAGATCGAGCAGACGATCGATCATTCCCGATATCACCGCTGAGGAAGAAGACGCGGAAGAGATGGTGAAAGGTGCTTCCGTGTTGCGCGTCAAAGCCGAGGCGCCACCGGCCACGAAACTGCCTTTCGACTCGTCACGTCGTGTTAACTACAGCGACTATGGTTTGCCACCTCTCGATTTTCTCAATGAAGCGCCACCACACAGCGAGCAGGCCGATGCGGAGCTTTTGAGTCTGGCGACACGGCTGGCCGAGAAGTGCAAAGAGTTTAATGTCACGGGCCAGATCAAACACATCTGTCCTGGTCCAGTGGTGACGACTTACGAATTCAAGCCTGATCCGGGCGTTAAGTACTCGCGCGTTGTGTCGCTTGTTGACGACCTTTGTTTGGCGTTGAAAGCGGAGTCGATTCGCATCGATCGCATGCCCGGCAAGCCGCACGTCGGTATCGAAGTGCCGAACCCGCGTCGCGAAACGATCTTCTTGCGCGAAGTGATCGAGTCGCGCGCGTTTCAGGAGTCGGGGTCGAAACTCACGATCGCACTCGGCAAGACGATCGATGGTTTGAACTACGTCGCGGATCTCGCGAAGATGCCGCACTTGCTGATCGCTGGTACGACCGGTTCCGGTAAGTCAGTCGGCGTGAACTCGCTCATCGTTTCGATTCTCTATCGCGCGCGTCCTGATGAAGTGAAGTTCATCCTGATCGATCCGAAGCGTCTCGAGCTCGGACTTTACGAAGACATTCCACATCTCGCCGCGCCAATCATCGTCGATCCGAAGCTCGCTTCGCGCTCGCTGAAGTGGGCCGTTGCCGAAATGGAACGAAGGTATCGCGACCTCGCCGGTTGGGGCGTGCGCAATATCGACGGCTACAACACCGAGATCATGCGCCGTAACCTCATCAAGGAGTACGACGACAAGGGCGAGCCGTGGAAGCCGCTGCCGTACATCGTCATCATCATCGACGAGCTCGCCGACCTGATGATGACTTCGGGCCGTGAAGTTGAAGAGTCGATCACGCGGCTCGCACAGATGGCGCGTGCGGTCGGTATTCACCTCGTGCTCGCAACGCAAAGACCGTCAGTCGATGTGATCACCGGCCTGATCAAAGCAAACTTCCCGTCGCGTATCTCGTTCCGCGTTTCGTCGAAGATCGACTCGCGCACGATCATTGATACGAACGGCGCCGAGCAACTGCTCGGGCGCGGGGACATGCTATTCCTGCCGCCGGGCACGTCACGATTGATCCGCGTTCACGGTGCGTACATCGACGAGACTGAGATTGGTAAGATCGTGGCGCACATCAAGGCGCAGGGCCCGCCAGCTTACGATGAGACCATCACCCAGTCTGAAGAAGACGCGCTCGGACTCGAAAGCGCGAGCGGCGAACATGATGAGCTGTTTGAAGAAGCATTGCGGATCTGTGTGGAGATGAAGCGTGCCTCGACGTCAGTATTGCAGCGTCGTCTACGCATCGGCTACGGCCGCGCCGCGGCGATTCTCGACATGATGGAACGTGAAAGCTTGATCGGGCAGGCGGACGGCTCGCGTCCTCGTCCCGTCCTCGACCGCGCCTACGAGATGGTCGCCGACTGGGACGAAATGGCCGCCTCAGACGTGTGAAGTCCGTCCACAGATTACACGGATTCATAAATAATCTGCGTAATCTGTGAATAGTTTTTATCTAACAACTGTGCCTGACTTACACGAACTCCACCGGCACGCTCGCGCCATCTTTCATCACGCCCTCACCTCGGTCGACCCTCGTCCAGCAGTGCGCGCCGCGATTTCTCAAGCAGAAATTTCCGCTCCCGTATATTCAATCGCCATCGGTAAAGCCGCTACCTCAATGGCCCTTGGTCTCGACGACGCGCTCGGCGACAAGCTATCCGCCGGCGTCATCGTCTCAACATCAGTACACTACTCAACGCGCTGGCAAAGTTTCATCGGCGGTCATCCACTCCCAAACGAATCCAGTCTTGCATCTGCACGCGCCGCTTTCGAGTTACTCGACCGCGCCAACAACGAACAAGGAACAATTCTCTTTCTGATCTCAGGCGGCGGCTCGGCAATGATCGAGTGGCCCATCAGCAACGACATCTCACTCGACGATCTCCGTTCGGCAAACCAGACTCTCGTCTCCTGCGGCGCAAGCATCTCGGAAATCAATTCAGTACGCCGCGCCTTCTCGGCAGTGAAGGGCGGTGGACTCGCGCGACGTGCCCCGAACGCAAGAATGTTCACTTTGATCGTCTCCGACACGAATCCGGGTGACGAAGCAACTGTCGCGTCTGGCCCAACACTCAATTCACCCGCAGACGCACCGAACGCGATCGACGTCGTCGCGCGCTATCATCTGGAAAAAGTATTGCCGGAATCGATCATGAAAGCCGTGCGTACACGACACGCACCGGAACCTGTAACAGGCTCATCCCAAATTCTCCTCGACAACAAAACAGCCCTCGACGCCGCTGCGCAAAGAGCACGCGACCTCGGCTACACATGCACAACGCTTGACCACATTCGTGAACAAGCAATCGAAGAAGGCTGCGAATTGCTTCTTGAACATACGCAAGACACCTGCACAATCTCAGGCGGCGAATTCTCCTGCCCGGTCAGAGGCAACGGGCGTGGCGGTCGAAACCTCGAAACGGCCCTGCGCTGCGCCATCAATCTCAACACGAGTTCACATCTCGTCATCCTCAGCGCCGGCACCGACGGCATCGACGGCAACAGCCCTGCGGCCGGCGCCATTGCCGATGAAACAACCCTGCAACGCGCTCGAAGCCTTAACCTCGACGCCAAACAGTATCTCGCTCGCAGCGACTCCTACTCCTTCTTCGAACAACTCAACGATCTGATCGTCACCGGCCCCACCGGCACAAACGTCCGCGATCTCAGAATTCTTTTAAAATCCGTTTAGATCGCTTTTCAAAATCCGTCCAATCCGTGTTAGATTCCAACTCATGCCAGCCGTGTCGACACTGACGTTTTCTGACCTAATCGAACGCCTGAACAGCCAAACCGGTCCACCAACGCTCGAAGAGTTGAACGACTGGATCTCCAGCGTCGAGATTAGCGATCGCGATCTCGAACCGTACCTCGGTTTCAAGGAAGGCAATTACTGGCGCCATCGAGTTTGCCGGAATGCAGCCGTCGAGATGCTGGTGATCTGCTGGCGCCCAGGCCAGCAGACGCCGATTCACGATCACAACGGCTCGCACGGCGTCGTGAAAGTTCAAAAAGGCTTGATGTCGGAAACGATTTTTAGGTACGAGGAAGACAAGGGTTTGTGTTACGACACGGGTCGCGAGTGTCCGACAGGCACGATCACGGGCGCCGATTTACCGGACATTCATCGACTGGGAAATCCCGAAGATAGTGGTCAGGACCTCATCACTGTTCATGTTTATGCGCCGCCGCTCGGTGTTTTGAAAACTTACAAGGTGGGTAGTTCGCAGGTAGACCTTTACACGCCCAATGATTTCCCGACTTGAGACGCGGCTGGCGCCGCTCGCCGCGTTTGTATTAGCGCTGGCGTGCGTCACCGCGTGCAAGGATAAAACTCCCGCGACGACGACTATTGCTTCTCATGGCGGCGAGTTGACTGTCGCCGCAGCTTCAGATCTCACACCCGTATTTGAAGAGCTCGGACGCGAGTTCGAATCAGCTACCAAAACAAAAGTCGTGTTTGTGTTTGGCTCGACTGGAATGCTCACGCGCCAGATCGAGAATGGGGCGCCGTTTGATGTCTTCGCGGCGGCAAATGTGAGCTACATCGATCAGTTGGACCAGAAGGGACTGATCATTCCGGATTCCAGAGCTATCTACGCGCGCGGCCGGATTACTCTCTGGACGGTGAACGAGAGTCCGATACGATTTCAAGGAATTGCAGATCTCGCGCGGCCTGAAGTACAGCGCGTCGCGATCGCGAATCCGGATCACGCGCCGTACGGGCTCGCGGCGAAGCAGGCACTGCAGAGCGCCGGCGTTTGGGACCGTGTGCAGCCGAAGCTTGTTTATGGCGACAACATTCGACAGACGATGCAGTATGCGCAGACGGGAAACGTTGAAGTGGCAATCGTCGCGCTGTCGTTGAGCATACAAAGCAACGGCCGCTGGACGCTGATACCGGAAGAGTTGCACCAGCCAATCGACCAGGGCCTCGCGATCATGAAGACCACCAGAAACGAGCAAGCGGCACGCACCTTCATCGCCTTCCTCGGCTCGCCACAAGGCAAAGCCACAATGAAGAGGTACGGGTTTTAGCCACAAAAAGGCACAAAAACACAAAAAGGTTTTCTGAAGGACCGGTGCGTGAAATCTCTCTTTCTTACTTTGTGTTTTTGTGCCTTTTTGTGGCTGAAGAAAGGTTTTGAGGCTGAAGTCGTGGCCGTCGGTGGTGATGGTGATCGTGCCGTTGTGGCCGGTGGTCAGAACTGTGGCGCCACTGGATTGCCAGCGCTCGACGACTTCTTTGTGTGGATGACCGAACCGCGAGTTGCGTCCGACTGAGATGATTGCGACTGTTGGATTGGTCGCAGCAACGAAAGCTTCCGTCGAAGAAGTTTTGCTGCCGTGATGCGGGACCTTGATCACGTCCGCGTGCAGTTGTTGTTGCGACACGACAAGTGCTCGCTCTGTGGCTTGTTCGATGTCGCCCGTGAGCAGTATCGAGCGCTCGCCATACTGAATTCGCAGGACGATCGAATCGTTGTTCGTTGATTTCTCACCGTTGGCGGGTGGCCATAAGACACTCACTGCGACATCTCCGAAGTAAATTACATCACCGGCTTCGATCGTTTCAGAGTGTGTGTTGGTGCGGGCGAGTGTTTGCGAGAACTTCGCGAACTCCGGATCGTCAGCCGGACGTCGCGCTATCAGAGCGCCTCTGACAGCAAAGTTTTTGAGCACATCGTTCAGGCCGTCGATGTGATCGGCGTCAGCGTGCGTCGCGAGAACATAATCGATCTCGCTCAAGCCTCTCCACCAGAGGTATTCCGACACGACAGTCTCACCAATCCTGCGCGACGAATCCATCGTGTTTCCGCCGGCGTCAATCAGCAGCGTCGTTCCGTCAGGCATCGTCACGAGCGCTGAGTCGCCCTGACCCACGTCGAGAAAATCGATGCGCAGCTTGCGCGGTGCATCGCTACTGAGTGGATGCAGAATGAGAATGGTAAGCACGAGTAGTTGTACACACGTGAGTGGCAGAACGTAGCGTTGGAGTTTGCAACGACGTTCAGCTTGCAACGCGAGTGGACTCCAGTGAGATAGAGCAATCACAAGCACCAACAAAGGCACATAGTAGATTACATAAACGAGTGATGCTGAGCCCGAGTACTCCGGCAACCTGAATCCGGCCCAACCGAAGTCAGAAAACGGATCGACGCTGTGCACCATCAGCCAGTTGATCGTATCTGCAAGTTTAAATAGCGGAGCTTGCCCGAGCAGTAGCGCCAGCAGCGCAACCACAACCAATGCTGCCAGTAAGAGGCTCACTACAATATTGAGCACGAGCGACGCCAGCGAGACCCGGTGAAAGTAGACGATCATCAGCGGCAGCAGCATAAGTTGCACACTTGCCGACACGACCACAGCCCCAAACGTGTAACGCAACATCGGCTGCACGTAATAACGCTCCAGTCGTGACGCGAGCGGCGCTTTAAACAGCATGTAGTTGTGCGTTGAGCGCGCGATTTCCTGTGTCCATTTCTTTTCGCGCCAGAACAGCACCTCGCAAACATATTTGAATACACGCGAGCACGCGGGCGGGTATGGCCTATAGCGCGTCGGATACCACGCGCCGATTGCCGACATGTTAGAGAGTAGCGGCCACGCGATCACCACGATCGCCAGCACCGACAGAAACGTAAGTTGAAACGATGGATCGAAGATCTCTTTCGGACTGTGAACCAGCAAGACCAGCGCGGCGCCGCCTAACGCATTCAGCGAGCTCGATTGTCGAAAGAGAATCGTCGCCACGCCTGCAAACGTGAACATCAACGCCGCGCGCACGACTGAGGCGTCCGCACCGACGGCAAACGAGTACGCCCAGACAATCAGGGCAGGAAGTATGAATTGCAGCAGCCTGCGCCTGGTCAGACGCTTCACGATTAGAAACACGATGGCGCCGATGAGACTGATGTGCAGGCCGCTGATGACGAGAACGTGGAACGTGCCGCCCTCACGAAATCGTTCGGAGGCAGCAGGCAAAAGGTTGTAGCGGTTGCCGAGCAATGTCGCGTCGAGCACGCCTGCAGTCTCCGCTTGGAAGCGCGTATCGATTTGTTGTTGCACGCGCGACCGCCAATCGTAGAGCCATGCGAGTGGTAAAAATACGCGCCTATCGTCGAGCCGTGTGATTGCCGAGGGATTCTTTATTAAACCCGTTGCATCGTAACCGTTGCGATCGAGAAATTCCGTGAGTGATGAGACGCCGGGATTGCGGTAGTTGCCCGTGCGATCCAGCGTTGTTGTTACGGAAATGCGTGTGCCGTAGCGGAGTTGTAATGATCTGAATTCGTTTGTGATTGCAGCGTCTCGAAGGGTCACAAGCAATGACACACGACCCGTCACATTCTCAACGTGCAACGAAAGATAAACACGATCGCGCGCGAATTCAGGTGGACCATCAAGCCAACCGGTGAGCGTGAAAGGCTCGCCTTCTGACTGCTCAACGAGATTCTTTAGCTCATGCGATTGGTCCACCCGACGCTGCAGTTCGGCGAGGGCGGCGCCCGTGAAGAACATCGCTGATAACAACACCAGGGCGGCCAGCCGAAGTCGCTGCTTAATGAACAGAGTCAGCGTCAGCGCTGTACACGCCAAACCTGCGGCGAATGAGAACGTTAACGAACAGTAACGTGCTGCGCAGATGCCTGCTGAAAATGCTACTGCAAGGTGAACGAGCGGATGACAAGTAAATAGATTGCTGTGAGGACGCATTGTTGTCGGTAATTCTTAGACAAGATTACATGATTTGCAAACGCACGACTGTCTCCACATGATGAGTCTGCGGAAACAGATCGAAACCACGGATTGAACGGATCGAGTAGCCGGCGGCAATGAGCTTCCTCAAGTCACGGGCAAGCGTTGCCGGATCGCATGACACGTAAGAGATCTGCGGCGGATGAAGATCCAAAATGCCCCTGATCACCGCCGATTCAGCACCCGCTCGCGGTGGATCGAGTAGAACAAATTTTACATCGCGCACCGGCGCGCTTCTGAACCAGTCAGCAACACCGGCTGTGATCACGCGCGCATTGGACAACCCGGCATCTTGTAAATTTCGACGCGCAAATCGCACCGCAACCGGATTCGCTTCCACCGCTGTCACTCTCTGAAACTGGCGCGATAGCGGCAACGTAAACAGCCCGACACCGCTGTAAAGATCGAGCGCGCTCTCGCCTGATGCGTCACCGAGCGCAAACTCAATCAATGGTCCAAGCAGCGACGGATTGATCTGGAAGAAACCTTCGGCGTTGTAACGATAAACCTCACCGCGAACACTTAAACTCAATTCACGTGTCTCGAATTTCGCAAAGGCCGGTGCGAATGACATGCCCTCTTCACCCGCAACTACATCGAGGTGTTTCAAATCCGGTGGAAATTGGGACCAGTCCGTCGCCCGCACCTCTTCGAGCTTCGCCTGCAACTCCGGACGGAGAACCGCGCAGTCAACTACATCGCAAACCCGCCGAGAGCCGCGTTCGTAGTAACCGATCGTCCGCTCGTCCTGATCGATCTGCCACATCGCGCGCGTGCGATAGCGCCAGTCGTTTGGCGAAGGCGTGACGACGATTTCAGGAACGCTTTCGAGACGTGCGATGCGATGCAGACAGTCGCGAATCATCTCTGATTTCGCGGCGAGCTGCGCTTCGTAAGTGAGTTGTTGAAAGTCACAACCACCGCAACGTCCGAAGTACGGGCAAGGCGGCTCGATTCGTACCGGCGACGGCGTGATGATCTCTTGAATCGACGCAAACAGAACATTGCCCTGCTCTCGCTCGACTTTCACACGCACACGATCTCCCGGTGCGGCAAGCGATACAAACACAGTCTTCCCATCAGCATGGGCCAACCCCATCCCACCGGGAAGTATTCGTTCCACTTCAACCTCTAACTCCACCACTTCATTTAGCCACAAAAAGGCACAAAAAGCACAAACGAATGAGAGTTTAGAGTTCAAGCTTTAGCTTGCTCGCCTGAAGCCCAAGACTGCCGCCTAAAGGCTGAACTCTGAACTATTTATTTGTGTTTTGTGCCTTTTGTGGCTAAACAAAAAAGAGGCTGAGGCGCGGGAGGGCAAACTGCTCTCGCAAACGCTTCAGCAAAAGGTTGTCGAAGGTCTGCTTGTAGGCCGCGGCGTCCATTTGCGCGCGATAGGGTTTGAGCTGATCCTTCACTCCTTGTTTAAATTCCTCCAACGTGCCCGCGCCCGCAACTGAAAGCATCGAATCGTTCAGCATTCGTTCGAGGCCAGTCAACGAGTCTTCGAGTTTGCGCGTATCGAGCGTCGCACCACTCGCAAAATCTTTTTCGATGTCAACGAGCAAGGCCACCGCGCGCGTCAACGCCTCGGAAAGATCGTCTTGCTGCTTTCGCGATTGTGCCAGCTCAGACAACGCACTCCGGCTGCGCTGCAAGTGTTCACTGATTGCCGCAAATGAAAACGGAGTCTTGTCAGATTCAGCTTCTGCTGAGGAATTTGAAGATCCGACGTGCGCTTCGACCCATTCCGCGTACTGCGACTCAACTTCTTCCTGGCAGTAAAGAAGCGTCTTCACCGTTCGCTTGCGCGGCCGGGCCTCATACGAGTCAAACGATTTCTCGACGCCACGAAGCACTATGTGCAGCGGAATTCCCTGCTGCTTCCACGTCTCCATCAACGCCCAATCGATCGGACTCAGAAACAAGTGCTTGCCGCGTCGCCTGACGAATGCGTCTTCGATTTCGGTGAAGTAGTTGAAGTAGTTCAAATCGATACTCTCTCGTAGACGATACGCAAGCCCTCAAGCGTGAGGGTTTCGTCTATGACATCGATATACTTTGAGGCTTCAGCGATCATCGACGCGAGACCGCCCGTCGCAATGATGCGCGACACGGGACCCATGCCCTCGAGCATCTTCTCGATCATGCCGTCAACCAGTCCTGCATAACCGTAGTAAAGCCCCGACTGCATCGCCTCGACCGTCGAAGATCCGATCGCCACGGGAGGCCGCACGAACTCAACGCGCGGCAACTTAGCAGCACGTTGAAACAAAGCCTCGGCACAGGTAAACAACCCCGGACTGATCGCGCCGCCAAGAAACTCGTTGTCCTTACTGATCGCGTTGAACGTAGTGGCAGTGCCGAAATCCACAACGATGCACGGCGTGCCGTACTTATTCATCGCCGCCACACCATCGACGATTCTGTCCACACCGAGATCCGACGGCGGATGGTAAAGCAGCTTCAAACCCGTGTCAGTCGTGTGGTCTACAAGCAGCGGCTGCACCGGGAAACTCCCAGCGATCTGCCTTAGCGCTTGGTCCAACTGCGGCACCACAGACGCGATCGCGATCCCCTCCACCTCTTTCCGATCAATGCCGGCTCGCTCAAATAAACTTTGCACGTCAGCAACATACTCATCGCCGCTTCGCTCGCGCTCGGTGAGCAATCGCCACTGCGCGATCAACTCCTGGCCGCGAAAGAGTCCGAGCGTGATGTTTGTATTCCCGGCATCAATCGCCAGTAGCATAGACGGGTTCCTCTGTTCGGTTTCGCTTTCCTGACAACACCTGCTCGATTAGTTCTGCAGCCCGCGCCGGTCCATTCTCCTGTTTCAGCCGCTGGCTGACTTCCATCGCACGGCGCGCGTACGACGGCTGTTTGAGCAGCTCGTGTAGCTCGTCCGCAACTCTCGTCTCGAGGTACTTATCACGATAGAGCGTGCGACTCGTTCCGACTTTCCGCGCATGTTCCGCGTTGTCTGATTGATCGAAAGCAAACGGAACGATCAGCGTCGGCACACCGGCGAGCAACGCATGCGAAGTGGTGCCGACGCCGCCGTGATGGACCACCGCACATGCGCGCGGCAACAACGTTTGATACGGAACGTAATCGAGCGCAATGATCCGTTCGGGAAGCGCGCGTGGCAGGTTGCGCTCGTCACCGATGAGCAACACGGCGCGGCGGCCGAGACGCTTTGCTGCTCGAATGCTTTCCTCATAAAAATCACGCGCGACCCACACCGCCGACGAACCGAGCGTGAAGACGATCGGTGGCGCGCCATTGTCCAGAAAGTGTTTGAACTCCATCGGGATCTCGACGTTGTGATTACCATCGTAGAAGCAGAACCCGGTGATCTCGGTTTGCGGCGGCCAGTCTGGTTGTCGCTGGCCAAACAGTTCTGAAAACAATGCGAGCACGAGTGTGGGTGAGTGCTGGCCTTCGAACATCGGATTGCCGGTGTCTGCAAGTCCGAGGTCGTTGCGGAAGTCAGTGACGGCCTTCGCTTTGTAAGAGCTCTTCATCACGTTCAGGAAGAACCCCATCACCCCTGGGCCAAGCAGGCTCAGCTTTCTGGTCCACTGCCAGTAAGGTGGCACCGGCGGATCGTAAGGAGAGAAAAACGATAAAGGAGCGAGCACGGTTGAGACCCACGGAATTCCGGTCTTGCGAGCCACGAGGGGACCAGCAGGCGCTGCCGGGTGAGTGACGAGCAGATGCGCGCCTTCGACTGCGTTCAGCAAGTCAGCATAACTTTCGCGAACGGCTGGAAAGATTAGTTTTTCGGTGAGGAAGCGTGGGCCAGTCTTTGGCTCCATGATCTTCTCGACCAGCTCCGAGCCTTGTTCTTTTGGCTGCGGCACGTCCGGACGGACAGGCGCAAACTCCAAACCCACGCCCTCGATCTTCTCGCGATAGCCCTCCATAGTCGCGATGACCGGCACGTGCCCGCGTCGCTTTAGCTCGAGCGCCATCGCCATGTAGGGATGAATATCGCCGAACGAACCGAACGTGTTTAGGATAATACGCTTGGGAATCTCAGTCTGCAATTTATGCCTTCAGAGAATAGACCAGTCAGAGTAGAACAACCCAGAATAGAACAAGTCAGGAAGAGGGGCTTGCCCCCGCTCGTCCAATCCAAGCAACGGCGGGGGCAAGTCCCTCTTCCTGACTTGTCATTTCAATGACGATCGAATTCTGTAAACGTCTCCTGCTCTTACCAATTTGATCTCACCGCTTGCAGTGCGGAGGCGCAGCGCGCCGTCGGGCTCGACGCCGCACGTGGTTCCCTGCCAAACGTCGTCACCGTTACTCACCTGGACCAGCTTTCCGATTGCATAAGAAGAACGGTTGGACCATGCGTCAACAATCTGTCCCGGATCGTCGAGCCGCGAATACCAGCGCGCCAGCGCGTCCAACAGCGCCGCCAGTATTTGCTCGCGGTCAGGTTCGCAACCCGTCGCCTCAGACACCGAAGTCGCGAGGTTAGCGAGCTCCGGGGGGAAGGCATTTTCCGTCAAGTTGATTCCGATTCCGAGTATCACTGCGCGCCCCAAAGGGGTGTCGATCGCCTCAGCCAGGATGCCGCAGATTTTTCTTTCACCTGAAAGAAGATCGTTGGGCCACTTGATATCCGTTTGCACACCTGCCGCTTCACGCAGGGCGTCGCCGACCGCCAGCGCGGCCATAAACGTGATCAAAGGCCAGTAATTCTGAGGAATTGTCGGGCGCAGCAGAATGCTGAAGTAAAGCCCCGCGCCCTTCGGCGACGACCACGCGCGCTGCAAACGACCTCGGCCCGCAGTTTGCTCATCCGCAACAATCGCAAGGCCTTCCGCCGCGCCTTCAGACGCACGTTGCGCCAGCTCGGTGTTTGTAGAAGGCAACGACTCGAATCGCAAAACCTTCGGCTTAAGGAACGTCACATGAGCGATTATACAGAACCGAGCGCGGTCGCGCCGGGTAACGCAAAAACCAGATCGACCTGGCGCTATCTCGAAACACCGCTAGTCATAGTCTCACTCGTCGCGGGCGTAGCCTTCCTCACCAAGATGTGTTATCTCTCGCTCGCCTTCAACACGATCTTCGTCCTGATCTTCCTGGCATTGTTTTATTCACACGTTCGCATTCGTCTCAACCTTCAGATCCCTCTGACACTGCTTGGGCTCGTCTTTCTCGCATTGCAGGTCGATGCACTCGGAAACTTCTTTGGCATGTACGGCCGGCAGTTTGGACCAATGCAGTACGACGAGTTCGCGCACATGATGGTCCAGGTGCTCGTCAGCCCGATCATCGTTTGGCTTACCGGCCGCGTGCTGCAACAGCTGAGGTTTAGACTGCCGCTCAAACTCACTGCATTCTTCGCTGCCACGATCGTGTTTAGTTTGTCGGCGATCTACGAGATTATCGAGTTGTGGGATGAGATCTATTTCGGCGGGCGGCGCATCTGGGGACCCTACGACACCGCCACCGATCTCCAGTGGGACCTCTGCGGAATAATTGTCGGGACACTGTTTTCTTGTATCATGCTGCGAGACACCCGTGATCAACTGGTTTCCCATTAGGCTTTCGTTCGCCGTAGCCACGGCCGCTACGCTGATCGCATTGATCGCCGGCTCGGGGCTCGCGTGGCTGTTGGCCCGCAAGCGATTTCCGGGGCGCAACCTCGTCGATGCGCTCGTTACGCTACCGCTCGTGTTGCCGCCGACTGTGTTGGGTTACTACCTGCTCGTGTTGCTCGGCACGCGCTCGGCAATCGGCGGGTTTCTGTATCGCACATTCGGCATTAGACTGACGTTCACTGTGACGGCGGCGATCATCGCGGCGACGATTCACGCGTTGCCCCTCGTGACGAAGAGCTTGCGGGCTGCGTTTGAAGGAGTGAGTACGGATCTCGAAGCGGCGGCGCGCACGCTCGGGTTGAATAATCGACGGATCTTTTTTCAGGTGACGTTGCCATTGGCAGCGAAGGGTGTGCTGGCGGCGACGGCGCTCGCGTTTGCACGTGCGCTCGGTGATTTTGGAGTGACGATCATGATCGCGGGGAATATTCCGGGTAAGACGCAGACTGCTTCGGTGGCGATCTACGATGCAGTGCAGGCGGGACGTGATAACGAGGCGTTTACGTTGGCAGTGACGGTGTCAGTGATCGCGGGGTTTATGTTGTATGTGATTAATAGATTTGGAAGCGTTCGGTGGTAAGGAAGAAGTTCACGCAAAGACGCAAAGGCGGGTCAAATGCTTCAGGCGCGCCTTTGCGTCTTTGCGTCTTCCTTTGCGCCTTTGCGTGAAACTAACCTAAGAACCCTTTAAACTTGGAAGGGCTCAATGAGTATCCTGGGAATATTGATTTCGCGTCAGTGCTGCCGAGGTGGCGCGTAGCGATTTCGCCGAACACATCCCGGAAATCAGTGGTCAAGGCCAGATCGCGGCCCTCATAAAGCTGATCGCTCTTGAGGCCCGGCCACTGCCCATAAACTTTTCCACCCTTAACGCCATTACCCAACACAAACATCGCATTCGCATGCCCGTGATCCGTGCCGCGATTGCCGTTCTCGCGCACTGTCCTGCCAAACTCAGACATCGTCAACACAACCACATCATCCATTCGCTGACCCAGATCCTGGTAGAGCGCCGCAATCCCACTGCTGAACTGCGTCAACAGATTCGCCAGTTGCCCGCGTGAATTGCCCTGATTCACATGCGTGTCCCAACCGCCAATGTCAGTAAACGCCACTTCCAAACCAACCCCGGCTTTGATTAGCTGCGCGATCTGCAACAACGAAGTGCCGAACTGATTGCGCGGATACTGCGCGCCATTCTCCGGTTGATACTGTGCGGGATTCGCCTTCTTCAAATAGTTGACTGCTTCGAACGTCTCGCGTCCCGTGCCCGCCAGCGAGTCTTTCATCTCGCGCGCGTAGATGGCTTCGAACCCGCCCTGCAAGTTTTCCGACGACTTGCCCGCGCGAATCGCGAAGTCTGAAAGGTTCGACATCGCCACCGCCGGCGCGCGTCCCTGCAGCACACGCGGCATCGTCTTCGTCATCGATACGGCGCGAAACAGCGACTGATCCGAATCCTGTTTACTGCGGAGGTAACGATTGAGCCAACCGTCACTCGTGGACTTCAAACCGGGCGTCGCCGACTCCATGTAGTCCTGGGCGTTGAAATGTGAACGTGTGTTATCGGGTGAGCCGGACGCGTGAATGATCGCGAGACGCTTCGACTCCCACAGAGGTTTGAACGCGCTCATCGAGGGATGCAGACCGAAGAACCCGTCGAGATCGATCGCCTCAGGCTTCGGGATCGCGATCGAGGGCCGCGACTCGTAATAATTCGATTCGCCAAACGGCACGACGAGGTTCAGCCCGTCCACTGCGCCGCGCTGAAAGATCGCGATCAGTGTCTTTCGTTTGCTGTTACCCGGTGTATTGCCGAGCACGAAGCGCTCGAGAAACGACGGCGCCGAAAGCGACATGCCGACACTGGCGAGTGCGATGCTGCCTGATTTAAGAAAGAATCTGCGGTTCATAATTATTGCCTCTGAAACTCCGGCGTCCCCAAAATCAATCCAACAACCTTAGCCGCCGGATCGGACCGCTCTAACTGCTTCAACAACGCCTCACGTGTCGCTGCCGAAATGTCTCCCGCCAGAAGAGTCTTCAAATACTCATCCATCACCTTTGCCTGCTCGCCATTCGTCTTCGAGAGACTGACCGTCGTTCCCTGCACGCGATTGTTTGCGAGCGCGAGTCCGAAGTTCATTCGTTCGAGCAATCCGCCGGTGTTGACCCAGCTCTCTGCTGCGTCCGAATAACCGTTCGGAGTTTGGAACCCGTAGAGCGGCTCGCCCATGCGCTCCATCCAGCGGTGCGTGCCCGGCCCGCCGTTGGTGTCAGCGCCAAGCGTTCTGATCGCGCTGATCACAAGCTCGAACGGTCGCTTGATCTTCACGCGATATGCTTCAGTCGAGTTGAACTCTTTCGAGAAGAAGATCGTTTTGAGCGTCTCACGAATATCACCGTCGCTCTTCGTGAAGGTCGCGGCAACTCGATCGACGAGACTCTGCGGTGGCGTGTCTGCCACAAAATGGCGCACGAGCTTGGTCGCGATAAACTTCGCTGTCGATGGATGATGAGCCAGGATATCGAGCACGGTCAGCCCGTCTTTGATTCCACCACCGGCGGGGATCTTGTGACCAAGAACCGTCTTCTCGCCGTCGTCGTGGACGCGCGCGTTGAAGAAGAACGTGCCTGGGTTTCGACGACCCGCTTCACCCCTCATCGCATTCACGGCGGCAGCGCCACCGCGCGGCTGAAAGATGGTCCAACCAGTGAAGCAGCGCGCAACTTCCTGCACGTCTTTTTGTGTGTAGCCGCCCTCGACACCGAGCGTGTGCAGCTCCATCAACTCGCGCGCGTAGTTTTCATTGATGCCGCGCCGCTGTCGTTGTTGTCGCCGCTGATTCTCGTTTGGACTCACGCTCTGAAAGTTGTCGAGATAAAACAGCATCGCCGGGCTCTGTGCCGTCGCCTGCAATAACGTCGAGAACTTACCCATCGCGTTGGGACGAATCGTGTCGCGATCGTAAGCGGGCAGCAACCAGCGATCGGCGCCTTTGTTGGCGAAGATGTTGAAGTGGTTGGTCCAAAAGTCGACCATCACTTCCTGAAGCTGTCGCTCGCTGTAAACCGCGCGCAGGATTCGCGACGCTTGCAGTTCGGCGATGATGCGTTGCGGTCGCTGCAAGCCGTTCTCACGGTAATACTCCTCGATGACTTTCCGATTCTTTTCGTTTTCGAGCGGATTCGCGGGCGGTGTGTTCTGATTTTTATTAGGCGCTTCAGCCGCCATTTCCTCAGGCAACATTCCACGCGCTTGAAGTTGTCGCAGCAGTTGACCGGGTTGCGGATATTTTTCGTAGAGCTCTGCAGTCGTCATGTTGAGGACTGACAGTTCATGAATCTTATTTTCCGCGACTGTGTCAGCGATCTTCTCGGGGTTGAGTTGCTGGTTGATGTACTTTTCCACGCCCATCGCCTTCACGCGCTCGACGTCACCGGGTCGCGCCCCGAATCCAAGACGGTTTAGAACGTGGATAATGCGCTGATCTCCAGTTAACGAGCGATGCTTCTGAGCGAAGACGATCGGCTGCGTCAACAGGAAAAGTAGTATTAATGCAACGGTCTTTCTCATGTTCACTTAGACGCAGGACCGGGGAGGTTGGTCGAGAAAAGGCCTGATCCGCGTTTTATCCGCGAAAATCCGCGGCTAATTATTAGTTCTGGTTTGCGGGCGCGGATAGGTCACCGGACTCTTGTTCCCATCCTTATCTATCGACCTGACCCCGAAAAAATAATTATCTTTCGACATTCCCTTCATCGTGAAACTCGTCACATTTCCGACGGGTTTCGAGTTAGTCCACACGGCGTCAGTCGTCTCACGCCAAACAATCTCGTAGCCAGCGAGATCCGGCTCTCTATTCGCATCCCAGCGCAGCTCCGTATCGTTAGACAAACGTTGCGCCACGATGGTTACACCCTTAGGTCGCGAAGGCGCCCAGCCTAATGCCGCAAGTGAAGCCGCATTCACGCGCGCCACGTTCGCCACGTACGCAAAATCAACAAACTCCGGCAGGTCACCAAACTGCACACCATTCTCGACCCGTACGTTCTGATGCTGGTGCCGGAACTCTTCGTTTACCTCCGTGAACCGCACCGCCGGATACCCACGCTCGAGAAACGGAATGTGATCGCCGCCGCGCCCGTAACGATCGCGCCGGTAGATCATCGTCACTTTGAACTGCGGCACGAACGCGTCGCCCGTCTCCTTGATGAAGCGCGCCAGTTGCCGCGACGCGGAATCATTCTCGCCACCAACACTTCGTCGCGTCGTCGCCTCGGCCGGCGTTTCATTTGACAGCACGCCTTCGGAGAACACACGCACATGACCGCGATCGCGAACGCCGTTACCGCCAAGCGAGTTGCCGACGATGTCATTGGTGAACATCGCATCGACGTTCCAGTTTTTCTGTTTTGCCTGTTCGGCGAAATGTGTCGAGCCGAGCAAGCCCTGCTCTTCACCCGCAACCGCCATAAAAACGATCGTTGCGTCAAACTCATACTTCGCCATCACGCGCGCCATCTCGAGCACGGCAGCGGTTCCCGACGCATCATCGTTTGCGCCGGGCGCATCGCACTTCGCATCAGTGGGCGAGTTGCACATCGAGTCGTAGTGACCACTGACGACATAGATCCGATCAGTCGCCTCGGGCTGCGATCCTTTCAAGGTCGCAACGACGTTCGTGAGGATCGTCGGCTCAGGAACGCGCGCGGCTTTCGCCTGCTCGTACGACTGCTTCTCGACGGTCATGCGACCGTTCGAGGCTTCGGCCGCTTTGAGAAACTCCGCGTACAGCCAGTCGCGCGCTGCGCCGATGCCACGCTTCGGATCGTTCTGTTCCGACAACGTGTTGCGCGTGCCGAAGGAAACGAGCTTTCTGATCGTCGCTTCAATGTTGCGCGCATCGATCTCGCGCACGATGTTTGAGATTGCACGATTGCGCACGGGCGCGGCTCTCTTCGACTGCTGCCTGGTTTGAGCGGCAACAACAACGAGGTTCGCCGCCAGTAGAAAAATGATTACGCTTTGAAAAACTCGGCAAAGTTCATTTCGAAGCTTCATGGTGATCTGTATTTTGATTACCGTGTTCCGCGATCCGCGGGTTCTCTGTAGATCGGACTGAATGTGCGTGTCGTGTTTTCAGTAACGCTTCCGACTGGTTCCATGCGCGGTGGCAGGTGAGGCGTCGTCGGTCGATCGGTGAAAACAGGACGTGGTTGTTGCTGCGGTGGTGCGATCTCGCGCTGCAAGGTCATCATCTTCGTTAAGAAACGGATTAGTAGACCAACGCAGCCGAACAGTGTTGCCGAGCTAAACAGGACCATCCAGGTGATCGCGGCCCAATTCAATCCTTGGCGGGCGAATTCCGTGGCGCTACCGAAGATTACGCCCATGCCACCGAGGATCGTTATACCGAGGATGATGCTGGGAACGGTCAGCTTAACCGGAGCCAGGGCCACCGGCGCCATCGTCATGGGCAACGTTAAGTTGGCGCCGCAGCGGTTGCAGTATTTAAGCTCGACAGTTATCTCGTTACCGCAGGTAGGACAATACATAGGACCCTCCAGTGCAGTAACTGTAACACTTGAGTTAACGGATGCGGTAGGTGTGGCCTTTCCAGACGACGATGATCTCGCCCGCGAGTTGTTCGGCGATGGTTTTGATCGCCGGCTCGTCGGCCACGAGTGCGCGGTATTGTTCAGAGCCACGAGCGAGTGTCACTGCATTTTTCGAAGCATCGTAAGCAGTGTCGATCCAGACGCCGCCGTGTTTACGAAAACGCCGGCCAGCGACTGTTCGAGTATCCGCCTTCACATCGTCGACGCCATCAATCTGGAGATTCGAGCCTGAACCTGCGGTGACCGTACCCGCCGCATCCGCAGGTTTACGCGCGCGTGCAACATTGTCTTTATCTTCCCGCTCCGCTTTCCGAAGCGTTCTCGGCGCCTGCGCTGCGGGAGCGGATTGCACTTTAACTTCATTCCTGGCCACGTCCGTCTCAGCAGCGCGCGGGCTCGGTTCAGGAGTAGCCGATGGCTCACGCTTCGCCGGAGGCGGCTCGTTCGCTGTGGCCGCTTGTTCTTCAGGCTTCGGCTGCGCCACTGCTTTGTCTTTCGAGACATCCGCTTCAACACTCGATACAACAGGCGCCGTATTCGGAGGAGGAGCCGGCTGCGGCTGTTTATTCTTCTCCTGAATCTCGGGGTTGATTAGGCCTGAGCTCGGTACGGTCTTTGAGGAATTTTCATCCGAAAAGTACTTCTCCGCCGTCGGAGCTGCGGCCGGGGGCTGCTGAACGTTAGTTTCCTGCGCTATGTATTTCGCCGACTGCTCGCGACGCAGGACCACGAAACCGATCACTGCAACGAGGATCAATCCCAGCGCCGGCCCTGCATAACGCAAGACCATCGGCGTGAAGAGACTCGCTAAAAATTTCCTGAACCCTGACACCTCTGAAACTGCCGCAGTGTCAGTCGCAGCAACAACACCGGCCGACGAGCTGAGTTGCGCGACGAGACTTCGGCAACGCGAGCACTCCGCCAGATGCACTGTGTAACGCGCACGCGCCGCGGCTGGCAGCGCCTTCTCTGCATACGCGTTGAGCTCGTCCGCATCGAGATGGTCTTCAGGCATAACGGCATCGTCACGCCGTCCTAACCGGCGCAGCAACAGATCCATCTCGTTGTTTGTTTCCTGTTTCATCGTCAATCAAAAAGCTGTCTTGTAAAGAACGTAACCCTCTAGATACCTTGCGCCAAACAAACTCATTTTGTGCTTTTTGCGGCCAAGAGCGACTCCAAATCCGTGTCTAAATGTTGCGCCACCTCCGCAAATGACCTTTCGGTTTCAGCCTGTGTCCAACCACGTTCATCAACGAGGATCTTCGTGACTCGCTTGCGCAAATCTGTCTGAATCCTTGTCAAACGCCGGCTCGCGGTCGCTTCGTGTACACCCAGCACAGCGCCCGCTTCACGCAATCGCAGGTTGTCGAAGTAATAAAGTTTCACTAACAATCGATCTTCTGCGGGTAACTCCTGGACGGCCTGGTTGAGCGCTTGTTGCATGTCAGTTTCTGCGAAGCGATTCGAAAGCGACTCCTCCGGCGACGGTATGCCCGCGACAAGCGGCTGGCCTTCAGCGACGCGCGCGAGCCGTTCGAGATCCGTGTCTTCGTCCGTTTGCACCAATCGCGACTGCTTTCGAAATACGTCGACCGCAAGTTGGGCCACAACCGCACGCAGCCAGCCGGCAAGCGAGCCGCGACCCGAGTAGTAGGCCAGCTTGCTTGCGGGCATGCCGTCTTTGCGCACACGCAATCCGTAGAGCTCAGCCCAGATTGACTGCGCGAGATCTTCGGCGGCGTCTTCGTTTTTACTTGCCGATCGCGCGGCGGAACGCACGGTCGCAGTGAATCGCTCGACCAGATCGTTCCAGGCTTTTTCGTCACCACGTTCACAGGCGATGATCAAACACAGGTCGTCAGCCTGCATATCGTCAATGAATTTCGCGATCTCAGCGTGAGGTGTGCCGGCGTCGTCCTTTAATAGATACTTCTCGACCGCGCCGGTAATGCGCGGAACCATGGCTTCGCGACTGAGCGAACGATTGTCACTCGCGCGGCCCAACAGCCGCGTGGCGCCTTCGTTCAGTACTTTTTCGATTGCGATATTCACGCTGCGATTCTTGTAGTCATCCGCGTTAATCCGTCGCCAATCCTACCACCTTGGCGCTCATTTGATGTAGATTCCACAACTACTGCCAATGTTGCGCGTCACAGAGATTTTTCGCTCGATTCAAGGCGAGTCAACCCACGCCGGACGGCCGTGTACCTTCGTGCGCCTGACGGGCTGCCCGATGCGTTGTGTCTGGTGCGACAGCGAGTATACGTTCACGGGCGGCGAGCACTACTCGATTGACCACGTTATGGACCAGGTTGCCGCGTTCGGATGCAAACTCGTCGAGGTAACCGGCGGCGAGCCACTCGCACAAAAAGAAGCATTTCAGTTGATCCAGCGACTCTGCGACGAAGGCTACGAAGTTCTCATTGAAACCGGCGGTTATGTCTCGACAGCGAATGTCGATCCGCGCGCGAAGATCATTTTGGACATCAAGTGTCCCGCTTCCGGTGAAGAACAGCGAAATGATTGGTCTAATCTTGAACGCCTCCGCGCTGATCAGGACGAAGTGAAATTCGTGATCGCTGACGAAGGCGATTGGATCTATGCGAAGAACCTGATCAAAGAACAGGCGCTCGAAAGTCGCACAAAAGCAGTTCTGATATCGCCCGCGTGGGGACAGGTTGATCTGCAACAGCTTGCCGAGTGGATCGCGAGCAGCGGATTGAACGTGCGCATGCAGTTGCAGCTACACAAATACATCTGGGGACCGGACGTTAAAGGAGTGTGATGGGCGGCTCACAGGAAATCGAAACTGAAGAGCTCGAAACGAGGATCGAAAACGATGGGCCACAGCTCGCCATCTGTCTCGTTTCCGGCGGCATGGACTCGTGTGTCACAGCCGCCGTCGCCCACGAAGAAAACGATGAGCTTGCCTTTCTGCACGTGTCGTACGGACAGCGTACTGAAAAACGCGAGCGCGAGGCGTTTGCAGCACTCGCCGATCATTACAAGGTGAAGTCGCGCCTTGTGATCTCACTCGAACATCTCGCGAAAATCGGCGGCTCATCGCTCACAGACCTGTCGATTCCCGTGACTGCTGCAAATCTTTCGGCCGCCGGAATTCCTTCGAGTTACGTCCCTTTTCGAAATGCGCACCTGCTGTCAGCGGCCGTGAGCTGGAGCGAAGTGATCAACGCCAACGCGATCTACATCGGCGCCGTTGCCGAAGACTCGTCGGGCTACCCCGATTGCCGTCCGGAGTTTTACGACGCTTTTCAAAACGTGCTCGACATCGGCACGAGGCCCGAAACACGCATCACTATCGAAACGCCCGTGATCGCGATGCGAAAATCCGAAATAGTTCAAAAAGGAATCGAGCTCGGCGCGCCACTGCACCTGACCTGGTCGTGCTACCAGGAGTCGGAATCGGCATGTGGAAAATGCGATTCGTGCGCCCTGCGCCTGCGGGCCTTTCGCGAGGCGGGCGTGACCGATCCCATCCCTTACCTGCTTGACAGTAGTCGTTTTGCTTATTAAGTTTAGGTCACTCTCAGGACGGCTAATTATTACAACCAGTAAACTGTGTGGGCGCATCCTACGACGACTGAGCCGACACAACGACGGAGGAATCTTTACATGATTGGCAAACATTTTTTCGGAGCGCTAGCGGTAGCCATTCTCGTTGCCTCCGCTTCTTTGACTGCAGTTGCCCAGGTGGGCGAGCTGCGCGGTCACATTTGGATGCAGCAGGCGGACGGTCAAAAGGTTCCCCTTGCTGACGCGCAAATCGACGTCTTCAGGACCGACATGAGCGCGAAGTACAACACCAAGACCAACAAAAAAGGTGAGTTTGTTTTTGCAGGACTCCCATTCATCGGCACGTACACGGTAGCTGCGAGTCACCCGACTGCGGCGCCAAACTTCCAGCCCGGAGTGAAAGCCGGACGTGATATCGACGTCGAGCTCACGTTGAGTCCGGGCGGTGGCAAGCGACTCACGTTCGACGAAATCAAGAGCGCGGGTGGTGGTTCAGCAACTCCTCCTGCTGGCGGGGCACCAGCCCCCAGCGCGGAAGATAAAGCGAAGATGGAGGAGCTGAAGAAAAAGAATGCTGAGATAGAGTCCTCAAATAAGAAGATTACAGAGGCTAACGACGTCATCGCGCGCACTTTCAAGGCCGGTAACGAGGCGTTGCAGGCCGCGGGCGCTGCGAGCAAGGCAAACAATTCGGAAGAAGCGGTTGCGAAATACACCGCGGCAGTGGCCCAGTATGACGAAGGTTTGGCCGCCGATCCAGATCAACCCGCGATTCTGACGAACAAGGCAGTAGCGTTGAAGGGACGCGGCGTCGAAAAGTTCAACTCAGCCGTCAGATCGAAGACCCTCGACGACGCAGGCCGCGCCGCTGGACTGCAAGCCGCGAAAGACGACTTCAAGGCTGCGGCGGAAGCCTCGGCCAAGGCGGTGACGATGATGAAAGCTGCATCAGCGCCGACCGAAGCAGCCGATCTGCAAAGATTCAACGGTAACAAGTATGCCGCGATGCTGACCCAAGCCGAATCAATGCGACTGTATGTGAGTAAGGCCGATGGGACGCAGGCTGATGCCGGCCTCGCAGCTTACAAGGACTACTTAGCCATCGAAACTGATCCCGCGAAGAAGGCAAAAGCCCAGATCGATATGGCGCAGATGCTCCTCGACGCGGGCGCTGCCGACAAAGCCCTCACGGAGTTTAAGGGCATTCTCGCGACGACGCCGGACAGTCCGGAAGCCAACCTGGGCGCGGGACTGGCGGTTTATGCAACGGGCGATAAAGCGAAGTATCAGGAAGCCGCGAACTTTCTACAGAAGTTTGTGGAAGTCGCGCCTGACTCGAATCCGATGAAGGCTAGCGCGAAGGAGGTTCTGACCGAGTTGAAGAACACCGAAAACATCACGCCCGAGAAGACCAAATCCGCACCACGCAAAAAGCCATAAGCGAATAGCACAGAACCGAGCGCGATAGCGCCGGGTAAATCGTCCCTCTGATGACGTCTCAGTAGGACGATTACCCGGCGCTACCGCGCTCGGTTCTGTTAGTTTTTCCACGAAATCCGCTGGAATTCCAATCTTGACACCCTTCTTGCTAAAACTGTACTATGACTGCACAACGATGTTAGCCACATCGTTGGGATAGTAGACCGGTCATGCCTCGCGCCACATTCGGCGCCCAATCCACCATCCAGAGAATCGGGGATCTACCTGCTCCCGAGAGCTTTTTAGTGCACAAATGTCAGCCAAATTAGGCGAAATATTAGTACGCGAAAATCTAATTAGCCCGCAGCACCTGAGAGAGGCACTCGACTACCAGCGCGAACATGGTGGCCGCCTTGGCTTCAATCTGGTGAAGCTCGGACTTATCAGCGACGACATGATCACTGCCGTGCTATCGCGGCAGTACGGTATTCCTTCCGTCAACTTAGATCTCTTCAACATCGATCCTTCCGTCATCAGCCTCATTCCTCAAGAGGTCGCACAAAAACATTCCGTCCTGCCACTCTCGCGCGTTGGCGCAACACTCACGCTCGCCATGGTCGACCCGACCAATGTCTTCGCGATGGACGACGTTAAGTTTATGACCGGCTTGAACGTCGAACCTGTAGTTGTCGCTGAAGGCAGTGTCCAACAAGCTATCGCAAAGTATTACGGCAGCTCACGCGAGATCGAGCTCGCCACCGTAGCCACCGAAGAACTTCCCAAGAACGGCTCCAAGAACAACGGCGCAAACGGCGGGATCACGAAAGACGATCTCGTCTCGCTCGACAGCATCGACTTCGATCACAGTCAGAGTGAAGACGTTGAAGTAGTAGAAGACAACGAAGAGATCGATCTCTCGACACTCTCGCGGATGAGTGAAGACGCACCAGTCGTGCGTCTCACCAACGTGCTGCTCGTCGATTCACTTCGCCGCGGTGCTTCCGACATTCACGTCGAGCCTTATGAAAAAGAGCTGCGCATCAGGTTTCGTATCGACGGCGTGCTTTACGACGTCATGCACCCGCCATTGAAGATGCGCGATGCGCTGATCTCGCGCATCAAGATCATGTCGAAGCTCGACATCTCGGAAAAGCGTCTCCCCCAGGACGGTCGCATTAAGATCAAAGTGAAAGTCGACTCACGTTCGCGCGAGCTCGACTTTCGCGTTTCTACACTTCCGACTCTATTCGGCGAGAAAGTCGTGCTTCGTTTGCTCGACAAGCAAAACCTGATGCTTGACATGACGAAGCTCGGTTTCGAAGCCGAGTCACTCAGCAAATTCCAGCGAAACATCTCCAAGCCCTATGGCATGGTGCTGGTGACTGGTCCAACTGGAAGCGGTAAGACAAACACGCTTTACTCCGCGCTCCAGTCATTGAACACAGTCGAAACCAACATCATGACGGCGGAAGACCCGGTAGAGTTCAACCTTGCTGGCATCAATCAGGTGCAGATGAAAGAACAGATTGGGTTGAACTTCGCCGCCGCTCTTCGATCATTCCTGCGCCAGGATCCCAACATTGTTCTGGTCGGCGAAATCCGCGACTTCGAAACGGCTGAAATCGCCATCAAAGCCGCGCTGACTGGTCACCTCGTACTCTCTACCCTCCACACTAATGATGCTCCCTCCACCATCTCACGCCTCATGAACATGGGCATCGAACCCTTCCTGGTCGCTACCAGCGTAAACCTCATCCAGGCTCAACGATTGATTCGTCGCGTCTGCAAGGACTGCAAGCAGGAACACGCAATGCCCGCCGAGGCACTCATCGAAGTCGGTTTCACAATCGAGGAAGCCAAGACGATGAAGACCTTCAAAGGCAAAGGCTGTGCGACCTGCAACAACACCGGCTACAAGGGACGAATCGGTCTTTACGAAGTGATGGAAATCACCGACGAGCTTCGTGAATTGATCTTGATCGGAGCTTCCGCACTTGAATTAAGGAAGAAGGCGGTCGAGGACGGCATGATCACGTTGCGTGAATCGGGTCTGTACAAGATTCGCGCGGGCGTGACCACCATCGAGGAAGTCGTTCGTGAAACGGTCGCCTAATCGAGGAGAACGAAGATGCTTAGACCAATTGCAATAGCGCTGATCCTGGTGCTGTCCGTGGGCATTATGTTGCCGTTCGCGAACTCAGCACACGGGCTCAGGCAAACTGTACAAGTCGGACAGCGCCGTCATCACCGGTATCGTTCACGCGCGTGGTGGCGACGTTATCGCGCGCGTCTGCGACAGAAGAGATTGGCTGCGGAGATGGCCCATCGCAATCAAATGATGTCGTTGCCGCAAAACCTTTCGGTTGCGGATCTAAAGGGACTCTCCGGTCCGCAGTTGCCTTCACTGCCGTCAAACTCTGCTGCGCCGGCAACACTGCCGCCGCCCGAGATGACGGCAGCGCCGGTTGCGGCTGTTTCGAATGCGGCGCATGCGTCGGCACTTTCAAACGGCGAAACACGTCCGCGAGTTGTTAATCCAAATCATCCTTCATTCAAAGCCTCAGCGGCGGCGACACCATTGCCGGGCACGATGAATCTCGCAGTAGTGGCGATGAGCCGGCCGAATCCGGCATTTCTGACTTCTCGTGAAGAGAAGAAGATGCTGGGCGGTGTGGCTGTTGCTGATCTGCGGCGGATGGTGATCGACAAGATGGTTTCGTCTGGTGGTTGGGTGGTCAACGACTTCATTCGCGAGGTCAACGGCAGCCGCGTTTTTGTAGTTACGGCGCGAACGCCGAAGGATGCACTCACGCCTGAGAAAGCGTGGACCTTCTATTTCACCGAAGCTGGTGGCCGCATTTACGGGCTGACCACGGATGCACCGGTTGAGTTTGCCGAGCGCATGACGAATGAAGCCGAGCGCTTCATCGAATCGTTACGCGTAAAAGCCGACGCCGGCAGCCGTTAACGGAGTGCTTTCTTATCCACAGATTACGCAGATTGATTAATAAGTCTGTGTAATCTGTGGATGGATGCTTTCAAAACCCCGACCAGGAGAAACGCTTCAATGCGACTCAATGAATCTGTTCCCCAAATCTCACTTTCCGAACTGCTCAGAAAACTTTCTGAGCTCGGTGGTTCGGACCTTCACATCACGACTGGCTCGCCACCGCAGATCAGAGTTGACGGGCATCTTCGTCCGCTCGAATCTTTTCGTGTACTCACGTCAGCCGACACGAAACAACTCGCTTACTCCGTGTTGACTGACGCGCAAAAGCATCGTTTCGAAGAGAACCTCGAGCTCGACTTCTCGTTCGGCGTCAAAGGCCTTTCACGCTTTCGCGCGAACCTCTTCAACCAGCGTGGCGCAGTAGGCGCCGTGTTTCGCGCGATTCCCTACGAGATCAAAGCATTCGAAGATTTGGGCCTGCCTGCGGTCGTCAAACAGCTTTGCGACAAACCGCGCGGTCTGATTCTCGTCACTGGTCCAACCGGATCCGGTAAGTCAACGACGCTCGCCGCGATGATCGACAAGATCAATCGCGATCGTCACGAGCACATCCTGACGATCGAGGATCCGATCGAGTTTCTCCACAACCACAAAGGCTGTTTGATCAACCAGCGCGAAGTCAACGCCGACACACATGGTTTCGCCGCAGCGCTCCGCACCGCTCTACGTCAGGACCCGGACGTGGTCCTCGTCGGCGAAATGCGTGACCTCGAAACGATCGAGTCAGCCTTGCGTATCGCAGAAACAGGTCACCTTACGCTCGCGACGCTGCACACGAACTCAGCCTCGTCGACAATCAACCGTATCATCGACGTCTTCCCTTCCGATCAGCAGTCACAGATTCGCGCCCAGCTCTCGCTCGTGCTCGAAGGAATTCTCTGCCAGGCGCTGCTGCCGCGCGCTGAAGGAACTGGACGCGCAATGGCGCTCGAGATCATGGTGCCGAACGGCGCTATTCGAAACCTGATCCGTGAAGACAAAGTCCACCAGATCTATTCGATGATGCAGACCGGACAGGACAAGTACGGCATGCAGACTTTCAACCAGGCATTGGCCACGCTCTATCACAAGCGCCACATCACTTTGGACACCGCACTGCAACGTTCATCGAACATAGATGAGTTGCGCGAGCTGATCGATCGCGGCGCGGGTCTTAACACGAGCAACGGATCGAAACAACACGCGAGCCCATATGCACAGGGCCGACCGGTCGGTGTCAGACCCAACGTCAGATAAGCCACTCTGGAGCTTACAGCCATGCCCACTTATGTTTTCAAAGGCCGTAACCGACTGAATGAGATCGTCGTCGGTGAACGCGTCGCAGATAATCGTGAAGCGCTGCGTCAGATTTTGCGACGCGAGCAAGTGACGCTGACCTCCGTAAAAGAGAAAGGTCGCGAGATCGGCATTCCGAAGATTGGCGGACGGAAGAAAGTTAAGTCGAAAGACTTGTCGATCTTTACGCGCCAGTTTTCAGTGATGATCGACGCGGGTTTGCCGCTCGTGCAGTGTCTCGAAATCCTGGCCCAGCAACAGGACAACAAGTATTTTCAGCAGATCCTTTTGCAGGTGCGCCAGGACGTTGAGGAAGGCGCGACTCTCGCGGCGGCGATGGGCCGTCACCCGCGCGTTTTCGATCAGCTTTACTCGAACATGGTTGAGGCGGGTGAGACGGGCGGTATTCTCGATCTGATCCTGCAACGACTATCGACCTTCATCGAGAAGATCGTGAAGTTAAAGCGCGACATCGTCTCCGCGATGATTTATCCGGTGGCGGTTATCCTGCTCGCGATCGTTGCGGTGGCGGTGATCATGGTCGTCGTGATTCCGCAGTTTCAAAACATCTTTCTCGGCCTGCTTGGACCAGGCGAACAGCTACCGTTGCCGACACGAATCGTTGTCGGGTTCAGTAACTTTCTCGCCGGCTGGGGTGGACTGGTAATACTTGCCGTTGTGATCGGTGTCTCTGTCGCGGTCAAGTTTTACTACCGGACACCCGGGGGCAGGAGAGTTATCGATCGAATTTTGCTTAAAGTGCCGATCCTCGGCGACATCTTCCGTAAGATCGCGGTCGCGCGTTTTTCGCGAACGCTTTCGACGTTGTTGTCTTCCGGTGTGCCGATCCTGCAGTCGTTGGATATCACGGCGAAGACTTCGGGCAACGTGATCATCGAAGAGGCGATCACGAAGGTGCGAACAGGAGTGGAGCGCGGCGAGAGCTTCGTAGATCCGTTGAAAGCGACGGAAGTGTTTCCGCACATGGTGGCGCAAATGATCGGCATCGGTGAACAAACAGGCGCGCTCGACGCGATGCTCGGCAAGATCGCCGACTTCTACGAAGCCGAAGTCGACGCCGCCATCGCCAACCTCCTGACCTTAATCGAGCCCCTGCTTATCGGCTTCCTCGGCGTAACAATCGGCTCGATCGTCATCGCCATGTACCTGCCGCTGTTTACCCTCATCGGCAAACTCTCGACGGGTCATTAACAACAATCCAGATCCAAACTTCCGGGGCGGCCTTCGTGGCCGCCCTTTTTATTACTGTAAAATTCTTGACAACGACATACGTATCAGTATAAACCTCCAATCTCTCATGACCTCGTAATGAGAGCTTTGACTGCCGAATTTAGATTGCGCTGAACTTCAAGCCTTTCCAAACCCAGCGCGCCGAGTTCAAATAAACGAGAGACGGTGATATCACCCATCATCCGATCATGAAACGAAGCTTCCCTCATAGGCAACTGAGTCTTTTCGCGCTCTTAGTCTTTTTCATTCTTCTAAATTCAGACGCTCACGCTCAAATTCAGTTCGTCCAAATAAGTGATCCTCATCTGTTTGACGACATTTCCGCTGTTGCAGATAATCGTTCGACAAATAAAACCGCATTCATCTCCAGCATTGAAGAGATCAACCGACGGATAATTGAGAATAAAGCTCAGTATAGATTTGTCGTGTTAACTGGAGATTTAGGGTTAGAGAACCTCGTAACCGGCGCGAGAACTGGAGATGAGATCGAAACCCTGAGAAACAGCGCTGCCGAATTCGCTTCCCTACTCGTTTTATCGCGGGTACATCACTGGCTCTTTGTGCCTGGCAACAACGATCTCGTAAAGGAGAATCCCGAAACGATTAAGCATTACCACGTCTTCATTGACGCCGTTAAACAAGCTACGAAAAAGATCATCTCCGATTTTGAAATCCAGGATCTATGTCCTCAGGGCGACGCAGGTGCTGACCGCTCGAAATCTGATTTTTTCAAGATCGACAAATACGCCTTTATTGGTTTTGACGATTCATCTTTCAAGAATGACAGCAAACAAGGCTCAAGGCTCATCGATGCAAATGCCGGCATTCAGGAAGAATATGTCAAGCAAGTCAGAGCGCATCTGGACAACAACGACTTCAGTTATGTCTACATTTTCTACCACATCCCAGCTATTGATGATCCGAATCTGCTTCCTAACGCGGACGCTGTAAAAGCGAGGTACGCCTTCAAAGATCGCACCGGCGGTTCTTTTTTTCGTTCTGCATGGTTTGTTAAAAGCACGGTGCGGATGGCGTGGCACAGCGTGGTCATGCATCACAAGGTAAGAGGTTTATTTGCCGGTCACTTCCACGACTCCCGAAAACAAACGTACCAAACGTTCTCATGGCTCACACCGGACTACCTTCCTGAGGAGGTCGAGAAACTACACGTCTGTCCACCGCTGGCTTCGAAGTATCAAAATGGCAAGCCTGAGCAGGCAAGAGGGTTTCAGGAAGTCTATCTTGACGAAGAAGGAAAAGTTAGTGCGCGAATTGTATGGTTTGATCCGTGGAGCCTTAGCTCTCTACAAAAGTCGGCGGACGAATCCGCAAGGGAACAGTTTGAGCTCGGGCAGACACTTGAACGGCTGAAGCGGCCGGCAGAAGCTCAAGCCGCTTACGCTAAAGCTGCTGAAAGTGACTGGCCTCCCACTCGTAGGATGGCGCTGGAATCATTCACTCAGGTAATCAATAGCCAGGAAGCGAAGCCCAATAAATATTTGTGGAATCCCTTGAGTGTTGGCCTAACTGCGTTTTGGACGGCTTTGCTTTCAGTCGTACTACTCCTTTTCATTGCCTGGGTTTTCACTCGTTTAATAAGACCATTAGCTACACTATGCGGCCGTAAAAAAGTGAAAATTGGACCAGTTGTTGATGTTTGGAACGGCAGTGCCGGGCTTCGCTTTGACCAGGTTGCTGCGGGGGTATTGAGAGTAATCCGAAATCATTTTAACCGCCCGGACCGTCCGCTATTCAGAAGTAATTTCATACTCCCGATACTGGCGAAATCGCAGAGTTCTGAAATTAAAGAGATCATCGAGGCAGCGGCGCCCGGAGAGTATGGCAAGCTTTTCGTTTGGATCCTCAAGCACTTCAGTAGACCGCGCTACTCGATTCAGGGGTTAGTAGATGTAGACGCCAATCACCGTCTTCTGTTCATTTCACTTAATGACCGCAGTGATCTCGTGGACGAATGGGAGGAGGCGAATCCCTTAAATAGTTTAGCCGCCGAAAAGAATGTGGCGTTAAGAGTATTAATGCGCCTCGTAGAACACATGAACCTATGAGTAACCCTTACCTGCAAACTGATCTTGAGAATGAAACCAAGAATTTCAAGGCTTTCGATCATTTGACCACCGCATTAACACGCATAGATGATTACCAATTGTCTAAGAAGGAAGAGCAGTTGAAGCAGGCAGCCGACTTCATATCGAAGGCATTGGACGCAGATAAGAACTACTTCAAAGCTCGATACTTTGAAGCTGTCGTCAATTACTTGCAGGATAACGACAGAGCGCTCCAGAATTTCACGGATTTGCTTAACTCAGACTCACCACCTGAGGTAAGAAACGAAATCAAGTACAACATCGCCGTTGTAAACGCCGGCAACGGAAATTTTGGCTCCGCGATCACCGGATTTGACGAAGTGATTACGGATGAGGCCGATCCAGAAATAAAGTTGCTCGCCCGTGCCGGCCTGGCCCTGAGCTGTAAAAGGCGATTGGAGTCTCAATGGTCAGAAACATACGACTCAGATCCGAAAATAATCAAAGAGCAGTATCACGAGATTCAAAAAACTCTGGGGAGCGAGGAAGAAAGACTGATTACTGATCAGGTGGTTACCGAGGTCGAGCGAATCATATCTGAGGCGCTTGAGGAAGATGTCAAATTGCGCCGACCTGGTAAACGTAAATTCGTTCCCGCTCTCAGTCGTAGGTCGCGACTTCTCATTTTCTTACTATTCCTGGTTCTATTCATCCTGTGGCTGTATCTATACGTGGGTCTCAACAATTTTGTCGGCTATAGGTAATCACGCTTCATGCTTGGTCGTCTCATCCTTCCGCTCATCGCCGTGATAGTTTTCTCGTCTCACTGCCTGTCACAATGTCCCAAAGACCCGGTTCGGTTGGATGCCTTCACAGGGTTCGTCTCGATAAAGACGCAATGGCGATTTCACGTGACAAGCATAAGGGTTGGTAATCAAAGTGTGGATCATCTCTTCCGCGATCCAAATACCGAACAAACCACTTGGCCGAACGGAGGATACTTCAGACAAAATCCCAGGCGACTAATGATCAAAAGCGGTGCTGACCTGGAAAAATTACGTGATGCTCTGCTCCAGGAAGACGAACCTACGTTGAAGGTTAATCTCGCAGACCGTCACCTCAGTCGCTGGAGAAGGATACCCGGTCTTGGGTCAGCCATTTATGAACAGGAATGCGCTATCAGAGTCTTACTGCCACCTTGCGATCGAAGAACTAAGCTTATCTATACTCAAGTTTCTAAGATCACCAGAGAACAAATGCGAATGGAGGGCGAAACCACAATTCGGCTTCACGTAAGTGAAGCTTTTTATAAACTGCTTAATGAGACGCTGGAAGAGTACATGAAGACCTTGTCGCCGCCAGAAGAAGGTCCTTGCGTGAACGAAATTGAACTTCAAAAATTTATCGAAACGAAAGGAACTGCAGGATTTGCTTCCGGGGGATATCAACTTAACGAAGGGCTCAAGAGTTTTCTACACCTTATGACAGTAGTGATGCAAAACGTGACTCACGGTTGGTCGCAGTACCAACTTGACGTGAAGATCCTCGGCCATGCGGACCGTCAGGAAGTGGCGCCGCGGGGAATTAATCTTCTGGTGAGCGACACTGGGGACGACGACGCTATCCGGCGTAGCACGCCAGCTCCTCTCAGAGTTTATTTTGATGGGTGCGAAAAGAATCGTCTGGTCGACACCTCGAAACTATACTATTTCGATTTCGTCTCGCCGGTGCAGGGCAAGCTGATTGAAAGAATCAAAAATAACTGCCACCTGGGTGCGGTCAGGTCATACGTAGCAGCAGCATATCTGCGGAGTAGGTTTGATAATGATCCTGTTAGTTACAGTTACGCAACCGGAGGCGTCGCCAGTGGACCTTTTAGGGCAGGTGAATCCCGCAGACAGAAGAATCGATATGGAATTCACCATGAGAGGCGCCCGAGAGGGAAAATGACCCGATTCCCTAAAATCCCGCAATGAGGCTATAATCCCTCTCACCCCTGCGTACCCCCTGCAGTACTCTCCTTCGCACACGCACGAGATTTTGTAGAGTATGCCGAAAAAACGTCCCGCGACCGGGCCAGCGAACAAGGTAAAGAATCAACTAACGAATCTTCAAAGCCCGGAACTGGCGCCGTACTGGCTCTCCGCTCTGATCGAATCCGCCGATGACGCGATCATCAGCAAGACTCTCGAGGGCATCATCACAAGCTGGAACGCCGGCGCCCAGCGTGTTTTCGGTTACACCGCTGACGAAGTAATCGGCAAGCCGATCACGATTCTCATACCCAAAGACCATGAAGACGAAGAGCCGGCGATCCTGGCACGTCTCCGCGCCGGCGAACGCATCGAGCACTACGAAACGATCCGCGTACGAAAAGACGGAAAGCTGATCGACATCTCATTGACCGTCTCACCGATCAGAGTTCCGAACGGAGAGATCATTGGTGCGTCCAAGATCGCGCGTGACATCACGGAGCAACTACAAGCTCGCCGCGCGCTCGACGAAGCTTCCCAGCGTTTAAAACTGGCCTCTACAGCGGCAAGGCTGGGTGATTGGTCCTGGGATGCAAAAACTGACATCGTCAAGCTCTCCCAAACGGCCGCTGAAATTCTCGGCGTTCCCCTTTCGTCAAACCTCACCCGCACCCAGATACGTGAGCTGCTCAACGAAGAAGATCGTGAAGCGACAAAACTAGCCATTGATAAGGCCCTTGCAGAACACACTGATTACGACATCGAGTGTCGCGTTAAGCGTTCGGATCGTTCTGACGCGTGGGTCTCGGCAAAGGGTCGCGGGCTCTACGACGAAGACGGGTCAGTGATTGGGATGTTAGGTCTCGTGCAGGACATTTCCGTACGCAAAGCAAACGAGGAAATGTTGCGCGAGCAGGCTGAAGCTCTGCGCACCCTCAACGAGATCGGCAAAACAATCTCCGCCGAGCTCGATCTGCACAATACAGTGCAGGCCGTAACAGACGCTGCTACGGAATTAACAGGCGCACGCTTCGGCTCATTCTTCTACAACGTGCTAAATGATGAAGGTGCGTCGTACATGCTCTACACGCTCGCGGGCGTGCCGCGCGAAGCGTTTGCACATGTTCCGATGCCGCGTGCAACCGATCTCTTTGGTCCAACTTTTCGCGGTGAAGGAGTCGTGCGCATTGATAACGTGAGGCTCGATCCACGCTACGGGAAGAATTCGCCGTATTACGGTATGCCGGAAGGCCACTTGCCCGTGACGAGCTATCTCGCCGTCCCGGTGAGCTCACGCTCCGGCGAGGTGCTCGGCGGTCTCTTTTTTGGTCATCCGGCACCGGGAGTGTTTACAGAGCGTGACGAGATCATCGTTTCCGGCCTTGCTTCACAGGCGGCCATTGCGATGGACAACGCCCGCCTCTACGAAGCAGCGAAGAAGGCGCGCGCTGAAGCGGAACACGCTGCGGCGGAAAACGAACGTTTGTACAAGCAGGCGGAAGAGTCGAGCCGGCTGAAGGAAGAATTCCTCGCCACTATCTCGCACGAGCTGCGAACTCCGTTGAGCGCGATTCTCGGTTGGGCCAGGATGCTTCGCCTGGGCCAACTCTCACCCGAGAACTCCGCGAAGGCACTCGACACGATCGAGCGCAACGCACGCGCGCAATCTCAACTCGTCGACGACTTGCTCGACGTGTCGCGGATCATCACCGGCAAGCTGCGCATGGACGTGCGTCCCGCGGAACCAAATTCATTCATCGACGCCGCCGTAGAATCAGTGCGACCGGCGGCAGAAGCGAAAGGCGTACGGATGCAAAAAGTGGTCGACACTGGTCCCGTCTCGATTCCCGGAGATCCGGTGCGACTGCAACAAGTCGTTTGGAACTTGCTTTCGAATGCGATCAAGTTCACACCACGCGGTGGTCGTGTGCAGATTAGATCGGAGAGAGTGAATTCACATCTCGAAATCGTAGTGAGCGACACGGGTCAGGGTATTTCACCTGACTTTCTCCCGCACGTTTTCGATCGTTTTCGTCAGGCAGACCAGAAGACTAGCCGGCAGCACGGCGGCATGGGGCTTGGTTTAGCGATCGTGCGGCATCTTGTCGAGATGCACGGCGGAACCGTGCGTGCGAACAGCGATGGCGAAGGCAAAGGCGCCTGTTTCACAGTGATGTTGCCGATCAGTCCGGTTTACCAGGTCGATGCATCCGGCGGGCGCGTTCATCCTGGTGCGCGAGACCTATTGCCTCCGCCTGACTCTGCCGATCGTCTGGATGGTCTAAGAATTCTCGCTGTTGACGACGAAGCGGATACTCGCGAGCTACTCAGACAGGGACTCGAGTTCCTTGGTGCGAAAGTCAAAGTGGTGGGCTCGGCTGCCGAGGCAATCGACTCGCTGCGCGGATCTGTTCCGGACATCTTGATCAGCGACATCGGCATGCCGGGAACAGACGGCTACGATTTGATTAGGCAGGTTCGTGCTCTTCCTCCGGATCAGGGTGGCAAAGTACCGGCAATCGCGCTGACTGCTTACACGCGTGTCGAAGATCGTTTGCAAGCGTTACGTGCGGGCTACGACATGCATGTGCCGAAACCCGTTGAGCTCGCAGAACTCGTCGCGGTCGCAGCTAGTGTGTCCCGCAGAAATAGTTAAGGAACCGCACTGGATTCTTCATGACGACGCCGAACTGATCATGCAGGACGCGGTCGTATTCTTCGCGGGTCGATAAGGTCTGCTCGTCACGAAGTCGTTGTGGACCGGAGGTGGTGATGAAGCGCATGTCGCTGAGTGTCATGCGACCATCTTCGGTGGCGCGCGAGCAGATGAGACTTTTGGTGAAATGTGAGTCGGGAGATGTCTGGTGGAAGCGGCACATCTCTTCGTAATCGGGAAATGTGTAAGGCTGGAGCGTGAAACGATATTGTGGTTGCCAGTCTTCACTATTGCGACGCATCAAGACCAGGTGATCATCCTGGTGGGCTAAACGAAAGCTCTGAGTTCCCTGTTGCTGATCGGCGCGCATGTCGAGTAACAGAGGTTCCAAAAACGATTCACCAAAGCCGACGTCCACGAGCCAACGCTCGTTCAGCGTCACCATCAGTGCCATGTGATCGAAGATTGGTCCAAAGCTTCCGTCAGGCCTCGCCACGCCTGCCGCCAACATCGCGACTTCGAATCCCAACGCGCGCAGCAAACCAGCGAATAAACCGTTGCATTCGTAACAAAAACCGCCACGTCGCTGGTCTACAATTTTTGTGTACAGCGCGTCTTCGTTGAGAACGATCGGCTCGCCTGAGTGAATGCTCAGGTTTTCAAAAGGCACACTCATCAAGTGTGCGAGTTGGAGCGCGCGCAGCGTCTCCGCATTCACTTCGCGTGAGCCGTTGTAATTGATCCGTGCGAGATAGGCGTCAATGTTCATGAAGGTTAATAATCAAGCACTGAAAGAATAGAATAAATCAGTAAATCAAGAACTGAAAGAATAGAACAAGTCAGTAGATCAAGAACTAAAAGAATAGAACAAGTTAGGAAGAGGGGCTTGCCCCCGCTGTAAAAGAATCCAGACAGCGGGGGCAAGCCCCTCTTCCTGACTTGTTCTATCCTGGCAAGGTTCTATTCAGCGAAGAACTACTTCTATTGAGGATCAACTTTCCTGTTCTCGCCAAGATCCGGCTCTTTTCCGGTCACCAGTGATGAGATAAAACTCAACGCATAACCAATCGTGCTCGACGGGCTGTCCCAGTACTCAGCTTTTTCCAGACTGACGCGCAGCAGCGCAATCTCCGGATCGTCTTTGCCTTCCGGAAACCACATCTTGAACTCGGGCCGCCAAAGCTCGTCAATCTTCGCTCGATCGCGCACGAGCTGCGCCGTTCCGCTCACGGAGATGTAACGTTGATTGTCCGGATCCGCAAAGCTGACGTTCACTTTCGGCAGCTTCGCGATCTCGCTCACCTTGTGTGACGACGCATTCGTAAAAAACCAGAGGTCACCATCCGCATCGATGTCACCATTCGACGACATCGGCCGGCTATGCAAATCGCCACCTTCGTCGATGGTGGTGAGCATGCAGAAGTCGATTTCCTTAACCAGCTCTCGAAGTTTTTCCAGATCGTTTTCGCGCGTCTGTTTTGGTGTTGTCATGCTCCAGAATTTGGACATACAAGTTCACAAATCCATGTCGGCGTAATTGTCTCTCTGTTAAGCCACAGATGAACGAATAAATGCGGATTTTGGACACTTTGACAGTCTAGGTATCGACACGTATGATGCCTACCGTTTCTAGGTATCGATATTCAAGGAGATCAACGTGCCCAAGGACAAGGCCGATCTGTTACAGGGGACGCTCGATATGCTCATACTCAAGTCACTCTCGCTCGGAGAGTTGCACGGGTATGGAATTATTCAGCGCATTCGCCAGCTTTCCGACGAAATGTTGAATGTCGAACAGGGATCTGTGTATCCCGCGCTCTATCGCATCGAGCAAAAAGGTTGGGTCTCCGCGCGCTGGGATGTGCATGACACTGGTCGTGAGGCGAAGTTTTACAAACTCACGCGCGCGGGACGAAAGCAACTCGAGTCCGAGGAAGCGAGCTGGGATCGACTATGTCTCGCCATCGCCAAAGTGCGACAAGCCACATAAAGCACAAAAGAAATTGTAGCCACAAAAAGGCACAAAAAGCACAAAAGAAAGACCAGGAAAGAGATTTAGAAATGAAGTGGGTCAATATTCTTCGTGATCGGATCCGGGCTTTGCGGGGGCGTGAAGACGTCATCAACGACATCGATCGTGAAATGCGCCAGCATCTTGAAATGCAGGTGGACGCGAACATCAAAGCGGGAATGTCACCAGCAGAGGCACGTGAAAAAGCAATGCGCAGTTTTGGAAATCTCAACCGTGCCGTCGATGCGGCTTACGACGTAAAAGGCGGTGGCATCTTCGAGACGCTGGCGCAGGACATTCGCTATGGCGCGCGCATGCTCGCCAAACACAAAGCATTCACTTCGATCGCAGTCATCACGCTCGCGCTCGGCATCGGCGCTAACACGGCCATCTTCTCAGTCGTTAATGAGCTGCTGCTGCAACCACTCCCGTATCGCGACGCTGAGCGAATCACAACTGTGTGGGAAGTAACGCCGGAAGGCAGACACCAGAACACCACTTCGCGTGCAAACTTCCGCGCCTGGCGCGACCAAACCAACAGCTTCCAAAATATGGCCGCGTTCACCGATCAACGTTTGAATCTCACTGGCACTGGCGAACCGGAAGAGTTATCAGTCCAGTTTGCAACGCCCGAATTCTTCAAAATACTCGGTGTCGATCCGATTCTTGGTCGAACATTCTTGTCCGAAGACGACAAGGGAGATCAATCCCCAGTCGCAGTGCTCAGTTATGGATTGTGGCAACGTCGTTTCGGTGGTCAGGCGAGTGTCATTGGCCAGCCAATAACTCTCAATAGTGAGACATTCACGATCATCGGTGTGATGCCGCCGAATTTTCAATTTCACATTAAACAACGTTCGGGAACGGGCAGGCCCGCGGAGCTTTGGTCCATCCTGCCGATGCCGGTCGGAGGCGCTGCCAATCAGCGTGGAAGATTTCTTGGCGCCGTGGCGCGCTTGAAGGATGGCGTGACTGTAGACCAGGCGGTGGCCGAGTTGCGCACGATCCATGCGCGACTTTCAGACGAAGCGCCGCAGTTTAATAAAAACTACACTGCCGAAGTGTTGCCGTTGCGCGAACAATTCTTTGGCAACGTGCGTCGTCCACTCTGGCTGATGCTCGGAGCCGTTGGCTTCGTGCTGCTCATCGCCTGCGCAAACGTCGCGAACCTGCTGCTTTCACTCGCCACCGCACGTGAGAAAGAGATCGCGGTGCGAGCTGCTCTCGGCGCGCGTCGCACTCGCATAGTCCGGCAGTTACTAACAGAAAGCGTGCTGCTCGCGCTGCTCGGTAGCGTAATCGGATTAGGGTTTGCCTGGCTGGGGATCAAAGCACTGGTAGCGATCAGTCCGCGCGATCTCGTCAGTTTGCAAACGGTGGGTATGAACTTCACCGTATTAAGCTGGACGCTCGGAGTATCGCTGCTCACCGGAATCATCTTTGGCCTTGCTCCGGCGCTGCACGTTTCCCGTCTCAATCTCAACGACTCACTCAAAGACGGTGGCAAGTCAGAATCAGGTCAGGCGAGTGGCAGTCGAAAGCTGCGCAGCGCGCTCGTGGTTTCAGAGATCGCGCTTGCAGTCGTGCTGCTTTGCAGTGCCGGTTTGCTGATCAGGAGTTTCGTGCGGCTACAGCAGGTGGACCGCGGCTTCACTACTGACAACGTACTGACGATGGTGATCCGTTTACCGGAAGCGCGTTATCGAGAGGATCCTCAGCTCGTACAATTCTTTTCGCAGGCACTCGAACGAGTGCGACAGCTACCCACAGTTCGCTCTGCGGGAATGGTCAACTTCCTGCCGTTGTATGGCGGACTCGGCTCGAATACAGGCTTCAAGATTCTGGGACAGCCCGAGCCACCGCCCGGACAAGGACCATCGACGGATGTGCGCGTGGCGGACTCAGGTTACTTCGGCGCCCTGGGAATTCCGTTGTTGCGCGGGCGCAACTTCTCCGACAGCGAGCAAAGAGAAGCCAAACACGTGATCCTGATTAACGAAGCACTCGCGCGTAAACACTTTCCCAACCAGGATCCGATCGGGCAACGGCTCGACGTCACGATGTTTGAGAGTCCGACGCCGGCCGAGATCATCGGCATCGTCGGGAACGTGAGATACGACAGTCTCGTCGACGAAGCGCCACCTGCTGTTTACTTTCCACATCCCGATCTCGCTTATCCATTCATGACGCTCGTCGTGCGCACTGAGGGCGACCCGACAGCGATCGCTCCCGCAGTGCAACGAGAGATCCGCGCGCTCGATCCGAATCAACCTGTTTCTGATGTGCGCACGATGAATCAGGTGAGTTCGGAATGGGTGGCGCGCTCGCGTTTCAATACGTTGCTGTTAGGACTCTTCGCAGGACTCGCCACCTTGCTGTCAGCCGTCGGTATCTTCGGCGTGATGAACTATTCAGTCGCGTTGCGGACGCGCGAGCTCGGGCTGCGACTCGCAGTTGGTGCGCAACCGCGACAGGTGTTGCTGCTCGTCTTGAAACAGGGATTAGGTCTGACGATCGTTGGCGTCGTGCTCGGACTCGCGGCAGCGTTTGCGCTCACGAGACTTTTATCCGGCTTGCTCTTTGGCGTCGCGGCGGTTGATGTGACAACGTTTGCGAGTATTTCGTTGTTGCTCGTGATCGTGTCGCTGCTCGCTTGTTATTTACCGGCACGACGTGCGATGCGCATCGATCCACTCAGCGCGCTGAGATACGAATAGATAATTCATCCGTCTAGATCTGTGTTACGCTTTGGCCCCGATGGCCACGTCGGAACGGACTGCAGGATCGAAGCTCGGCTGGATGATTGCCGGGCGACTCGTCACCGCACTTCTCCTCAGTGTCGTCGGAACGCTCTGGACCGGACAAGCCTCACAATCGATCAATAAGAGTCTCGGACTGCTCACGATCGTGGCGTGTCTCACGATTCTCTATGCGCTGATCTTTCGTCTTTCAAAAAACATTCTCTTCCAGGCACGGTTTCAACTCGCCGTCGACATTCTGCTCGTCACGTGGCTCGTTTGGAATTCCGCCGTAATCCAGTCGCCTTACGTCGCGCTCTACATCGTCATCATTGCGGTTTCGAGTCTGTTTTTAGGACCACGAGAAGCAGTTGTGACGTCTGTCGGATGCGCGGTGGCGTTTACGGCTTGCGCGCTTCAAATCACCAGCCTGATGAGCGGGAGCGATCCCTCAAGACTCGTCGGCGGCTCGGTATCGCAGACGATTCAATGGGTCGGACTATTTGACGTCGCGTTTTTCGTCGTCGGCCTGCTGTCTGCACGACTGGCAGAAAGACAGTCGCGCTCTGACGTGCGTCTCGCGGCGGCAACACAGTCGCTGGCCAATCTGCGCGCCTTGCACGAGCGCATCGTGGCGTCGATCCGCTCCGGCCTCGTCACGACTGATCTGGAAGGACGCATTTTCACTTTCAACGTCGCCGCACAGGAGATCACGCATTACCCGGAAGCGACGATTCGCGGGCAGGACGCCTCGATCCTTTTTAGCGATCTGAAAGAGCATGTCGCGCAGACGTTGAGAGCTTTGCAAACAGGCGACAACAGCCCGCGCTTCGAAACGAGCTGCCTGACTTCCGAAGGCATGCGTCTGCGTCTCGGCTACAGCATCGCACCGTTGTCGACGGAGGCGGGCGAAACGACCGGCATGGTGATCACGTTTCAGGATCTGACGCAGGTCCGCAGTCTCGAAGAAACGTCGCGACGCCAGGACCGTCTCGCGGCAATCGGTCGCATGGCGGCCTCGATCGCCCACGAGATTCGCAATCCGCTTGCGGCTATGCGTGGCTCGATTCAGATGCTGCGCTCGGAGATGAACAGCGACCCGGCACAGACAGAGCTGATGGAGATCATTCTGCGCGAGTCTGATCGACTGAACCGCATCATCACGGATTTTCTTAGTTACGCACGGCCACGCTCGCTCATCCAGGCGCGTGTTGATGTTGGAGACTTACTGCACCAGACGTTTGCCCTCCTGCGTCACAGTCCGGAGATCGGCGCGACTCAGAGCATCGTGGAGGAGTTGCCGGACGACGCGCTCTACGCGGAAGCTGACGAAGGCCAGTTGAAGCAGGTGTTTTGGAATCTCGCGCGCAATGCGTTACAAGCGATGCCGCAGGGCGGAACATTGCGGGCGACACTCGAAAAGAATTCCAACGAGCGGCTGCGCATCACTTTCTCGGACACGGGGCGCGGCATGTCGCCCGAGCAGGTTGAACATTTGTTCGAGCCTTTCTCATCGACGACGGGCGGCACCGGTCTCGGACTTTCAATTGTTTATCAAATCATTCGCGATCATGGTGGTACAATCAATGTCCGCAGTCTCGTGGGACAGGGAACCACGATTACCGTCGAGTTACCAGAAGCAACAGAACCGAGCGCGGTAGCGCCGGGTCAAAGTTAACCGATCACGACCTTAATGAAGTGAACCCGGCGCTACCGCGCTCGGTTCTGTAAAGCTATGGCCAATCTTTTGATCGTTGACGACGAACTCGGAATGCGTCAGTTTTTGACGCATTTATTCCAGCGCGAAGGACACTTTGTACGCGTCGCTGAAAATGGGCACACCGCGCTCGAACAGATACAACAGCTAGCGCCCGATCTGATCGTTTGCGATATCCGAATGCCCGACATGAGTGGCGTCGATCTGCTACGAGAGGTGCGAACGCTGCTTCCCGAAGTGGAAGTGATCATGATGACGGCTTTCGCGAACGTCGATACCGCGCGTGAAGCATTTCTACTCGGCGCTTACGACTTCGTTCAGAAACCTTTCGATAACGACCTGCTCAAAGAGACCGTCGCTCGCGCGCTCAAAAAAATCTCACTCATCAAAGAAAAAGAAGCGCTGCTCGAAGAGAACAAGGCGCTTATTCAGGGACAACGCACACGCGGCAGGCTTGGCAACATCATCGGGCGCAGCGAACGCATGCGCGCGCTCTACCAGATGATCGAGCAGGTCGCAGAGGTGCAGTCGACGGTGCTTGTCACGGGCGAATCCGGAACAGGTAAAGAGCTCGTGGCGCGCGCCATCCACGATCTGAGTCCACGCGCTGAGAAGCCTTTCGTGTCAGTAAACTGCGGCGCGTTTACTGAAACATTGCTCGAATCAGAGTTGTTTGGTTACGTGAAAGGCTCGTTCACAGGCGCGAATGCCAATCGCAAAGGACTGTTTGAAGCGGCAAACAGCGGCACGATCTTCCTTGACGAGATCGGCGAGATGTCGCCGGCGATGCAGGTCAAACTCCTGCGCGTGTTACAGGAGCGCAAAGTCAGGCCAGTTGGTGCGACTGAAGAGATGCTGGTCGATACACGCGTGATCGCGGCCACGAATCGCGATCTCCCCAGCATGGTTTCCAGTGGAACATTTCGCGAAGATCTCTACTACCGGATCTCGGTGATCCCGATCGAGCTTCCACCTTTGCGCGAGCGCGCGGAGGACATTTCTGAGCTCGCCAATCATTTCGTGCAGAAGTTCTGCGCCGCAACTGGACGAACACTAGCGATCAGCGAGAACGCGATGCGGCTGCTTGAGCGTTACTCGTGGCCGGGGAATGTTCGTGAGCTGGAACACACGATTGAGAGGGCGGTCGCGCTCGAGCGAACCAGCTCGATTGAGCCGGAACGTCTGCCGGAGAAGATCACAAACTACAATCCGTATCGCGTTGCCGAAGCGATGGAATTTCCGGAGGAAGGAATCAACCTCACCGCACACATGGACCAGCTTGAAAAGACTTACGTGCTCGAAGCCCTGCGTCGCACCGCGGGCAATCAAACCAATGCCGCCGAGTTGTTGCGTCTCTCGGTACGCTCGCTACGACACCTGCTCGACAAACACGGCGCTCGGGGTCTAACGGCGCAAATGCGTGACGAGCGACGTGGTCCAGATTCCACTCCGCGCCGCCGGGCCACGGACCAGGGCCTACGCCGCCGCTCTGACGACTCAGGCGAGTTCGCCGCCGGCGCTGGGGATAGTAATTAGCCGCGGATAAACGCGAATTTTACGGATCTGAATATGGCTTTTGCTGATCCGTGTAATCCGCGTTTATCCGCGGCTAAATCTTTGTGCCGGAAAGCGGCATTCCCCGAGTGCCAGAATTTGTCAGCATCCCTCCTCCGAATGGGCCACCCTTAAAAATTTCGATCAAAAAAGATCGAAATACCCTCGTTTTCACCCCGATCCTGCATGGCACAACGGTTGTTTTAGGCCACCCCGACACTTCGCGCTCTGCGCGGCTCAACAAGGGAACGAAAGCCGGTGGCGCGAGCAACTTAAATCTTAAGGAGCAGGAATTCAGTATGACTAATAAACGCCAAGAAGGCTTCTCGTTGATCGAACTTTTGATCGTTGTCGCGATTATCGGCATCATCGCCGCGATCGCTATCCCCAATCTTCTCGCTTCACGCCGTGCCGCTAACGAAGGTTCGGCT
>Ga0126311_10000041_pt1 | contig 67840 bp, 58 predicted proteins | sample Plot61_FD_92539 | JGI IMG/M metagenome (GOLD analysis project Ga0126311, IMG submission 92539) | Serpentine soil microbial communities from UC McLaughlin Reserve, CA, USA - Plot61 | ecosystem: Environmental > Terrestrial > Soil > Grasslands | place: USA: UC McLaughlin Reserve, Lake County... | reverse complement strand
TACGCCTGCCGCGAGGTTCGCGGGTCGTGCGGCCGGGGTCAAACCGAAGCCGACGTCTGTATCTTTCAGACTGAAGCTGGTCGCACCCGCACCGGCAACGCTGCTAACCATGTTGAGTTGGTACGCTACGTTGCTGCGAAGTCTTACCGGCACGCTCAATTTCACAAAACTATTGGTGTTGCTTGGGCCGAGCTCACCGAGGTTGACAACCACTGCCAGCGGGCTGTTTGCAGTACCGTCCGTAATGATGCTGCCACCGGAATTACCCGTAAGCGTGACGGCTCCACCGGAGGTCAATTCAACGAAATTCGAGACTGTCGCGGTCATCGTTACGGAGCCGGTAGTCTGCGCGAACGCAGCCGTTGCGCTCATCATAAGCAAGGCTGTAATTGCCAGGGTCGTTAAGATGCCCTTGGTCGATTTAAACATGTCGTTACTCCTCTATGGTTGGGGATAGTAGGCTCAAGTCGCTTTTTGTATGGAGACTGAGGAAAGAGGTTAATAGGGGGATAGCTCGGTTGGAATTCTCAAGCAGCATATGCGGCAACCTTACCCTACGTCAGCGGCCGCCCAAGCATCATAGGAGCCCGTAAAAGTGTTTGTCAATGCATATTCTAGTTTAACTAGACGAGAAATCGTAAGTGATTTCACCAAAAAATAGGAAAGTGTGACGAGTTGGAAGGGTTTTCAGATCCAATTTCTGTGACCGCTTCTGGCAAGCGGCCAAGCGGACGTGTATAAAGAGGCGTTATTTCAGCCCGACATCACAGGTGAGGCGAATGAATCGAGTAGGAATCTTCCTGCTGCTGGCGATAATTGCGGTTTTTCTAGGTACTTCGAAAGCACAACAACAGCCCCCGGAATTGTTTTCCTATGCCGAGCTGACCCAGTTATACGAGACACCAAACCTACCCGAAGCTTTGCAGGTCAAGTTAGATCGTCTGCTGACCACGCCTTTTATTAGTAACTCAGCATCTGGAAGGGTGCCGCGACTGCCGCGAACTCGACACCGGAAGCTCCATGAGCCCCGGCGTGTTGAGTGGTGTTGCAGTGATATCGCGAGATAAGAGGGTGAATCCTTCTCGTTCTAAACATGCCGCTGTAGACGCTGCGCAACGATTCCAGGGAGGAGTGAAGATCGACTCTGTAATTGGTCCCAGTAACTCAGCCAGTAATGCTTTGCCTGCAGCGATGTCGGCACGTTGCAGGTCACTTGAACGACTGTCTCCAAACTCACATTTGCGTCCGGTCTGTTCATGGTTCGCGTGCGCGTAACCGTGCTGGTGAGCGGAAACGTATTGAGGATTTTCTACAAGGCGCTTGCGGAGACACGCAGCCGTCTGTCGTGAAATCGATTTGGGAATGACCGCCAGATCGATCGGCACGTTGTAATCTGCAAAGACATCGAGCAGCTCGAACAGCCGCGCATCTTCCCAACCCACGTCATCGTCGCGAAAGAAGAAAGGTATAGATCCCGGCGCTTCATCCAGAGTTTTCTCAGTGGATCCAACCAGCTTGTAAAATCAGTGTGCATACTCGGTGTAATCTGCGAGATTTGTGATTGATTCAATCAGCGCCGCCGCATTCTCCGCGCCGTTGAGATCCAGTGCCGGAGTTGCGAATTCCGATCTCATCGACTCGCGAATCTCCGCGGCGAGGCGCGCCGGCGTCAGCTCGTTTTGCTCGAGCACCCTGACTGCCCCGAAATCCTTCAGGCGCAACGCACGTTTGCGCTGCTCGTCTTCATTCTCTTTCGCAAATGGAACAAGGATGGCGGGAACCTTCGCGCGCAGAACGTCCAAACAGGTGTTGTATCCTGCCTGGCTGATCGATAAGCCAGCTCCACACAATTCACTGCACAAGTCGCTGACCTGCCGCACCAGTCGCAATTTGTTTCTGCCATGCGCGAGTAAGCGCAGTGCGCGCCACGATTCCTCACTCAGAAACGGGCCGGCGATAACTTTCATCTCGACTTCCGTGTCGTCCTGCAAGTAGTCGAGGGCTTCGATGGCTGTTCGCAGCAATGGCTCGCCGGCGATCCCACCGCCTGCTGAAACGAGGATCCGCTTTCGTTTGCGCTGTGCCGTCGCAGTTGGCACAGACGCCGGCACAACAAACCCGGTGTACTTGATCGGCACCTGCAAGGGAACGTTCGAATGGAACGATTCTTCGAAGCGCGCGAATGAAGGATCAGAATGAATGAGCACTACATCGAAGAACTCGTTAGCCCAGGCTGCGGCGCGGTCGTTAAATTCCTGATTAGGTTCGCGACTGACGAGGATGTCGCGCAGGCTGCAAACCACGAGGGCGCGTGTCTCTTTTTCGCGGGCGGCGTGTAGTAACGGCAGAATCTCGTTCGCAAATTTCCTGCGGCCGAAAGGGAAGAGCTCGACGAGCACCACCACCGGACGCAGGTTGTCGAAGGTGACACGGATCATCTTCTTTCGACGATCGAGTGCGCGCGCTACCGAGATTCGTTTGTCATGACTGACGAGTTGGTTTGCTTCGTCCATTCCGAGCGGTGGCAGATTTACGAATTGAATGTTGGATGGGACTACGATGCCCGCGGGTAGTCGTCCGCCGTTCAAAAGCATCACGCGAAACCGCCGGCCCAGCCGCTCCGCGAGCGCGAGCGACCGCACCAGATGGCCCATACCCAGCGAGTGCTGGCAGTAAAAGAGTATTGCAGGTCGATCGTTCATTTGTGTCTAAGCGCCCAACAGAACCGAGCGCGGTAGCGCCGGGTCAACTTCCAAAACACGATTCATAGCTGAGTTTGACCCGGCGCTACCGCGCTCGGTTCTGATGTGACCGTTCTCCAGGAGCAGGACGCGATCCGCCGTGGCCGCGGAGGTGAGATCGTGCGTGATGGCTAAACACGTCTTGCCATGCATCAATCGATTCAGAGCGTCGCGCACTGCGACCTCGCTCTCGCGATCGAGTCCCGTCATCGGCTCATCGAGAACGAGGATGGGCGCGCTGCGCACAAAAGCGCGCGCGATTGCGATGCGTTGGCGTTGCCCCCCAGAGAGTGTGCCTCCCCGTTCGCCAATCACCGTGTCGTACCCATCCTCGAGCTTGCTGATGAACTCGTGAGCGTTAGCTGCCTTGGCGGCGCGAATAATTTCTTCCGGAGTTGCATCAACTTTGCCGTAAGCGATGTTTTCTCTGACTGAGGCGCCAAACATCACGCTGTCCTGCATCACGATCGCGATCTGTTGGCGCAACGATTCGCGCTGGTAGTCTTTAACGTTGATGCCGTCGATCAGAATCTCGCCGTCGTCGATTTCGTAGAGACGTAAGAGAAGACTGATGATGGTCGACTTGCCTGCGCCTGAGCGCCCGAGCAGCGCGACCTTTTGTCCCCTCGCGATGTCGAACGAGATGTTGCGCAGTTGATGATCGACGCAAGCCCCTCTTCCTGACTTGTTCATTCCACTGAGTCGTTGAAAAAAGAACAAGTCAGGAAGAGGGGCTTGCTCCCGCTGCATACTCATCCGCATAGATAGTGGTCAACAGCGGCAAGGGCCGCAATCAAAAAATGAAAACCTTTCTTCTCAACGAGCCGGCCCACGGCGAGCAACCGCAGCAGGCTGTTTGAACTTCCAGCGCGTGGCGAGAAACGCTGCAAGTCGACGCCGTGCGGCAGGAGATGAACTTCTGAACCAAGTGCGCGAATGTCTCGCGCGACATCGGTATTGCACGCGACAACGCAGGCTGCATCTCTTGCCCGTTGCCCCAACACTTCAGGCGCGACTTTGCGACAATCACGCGCGTGTGTGCTGAACCCAAACGGCACACCCAGCATTCGCGCCGCCCGTTGCGCGACTTCGGCCGGCCGGTGCGCGAAGTACGCGTGGATACCGTTGATTCTTTTCCGAGCCAGCATCGTGCGCACGGCTCTCGCCTGCTCTTCGATCGAGACATCAGGCAGGAAGTCGACGTACTTCGTCAGTCGCTCGGCCTGGTTGCGCTCGACCTGTTTCGCCGAGCTTCGTCGCAAACACACCAGCCAACACTCCATTCGCTTCAAGCGCGAGCTGCTCGCCGAGCATGAACGTCTCTGAACGGCGCGGGAAGTCGCTACTACGGTCGGTCGCTTTAGATAACCGCAGTAGTGAGTAATGCGCGCGACCTCGTCGGGAAAGTCGTACTCGCTGACGGTGTCAAAAATCGTCCGCGAGCCATAGATCCAGACCTCGTCGTAGTAGTCGCGAATGATTTCGAAGCTGTGATTGTTTCTGAGAGCCTCTCGCGTTTTGCGTGGCTCGTCGAGGATATCGCATACGCCGAGCACGAGGCGCGTCGGATATTTGCTGTTGCGTAAGGCGGTGAGCGTTTCAGTTAACTCGCCATCGACTCCCGCCGGCCGCTTGTCGACAATCATCAAATCAGGAGCAAATCCCAACACGGTTCGCTCGATGATGGCACGGCGGGTGCGTTTAACCGCTTCAGAGCATTCGAGCAGAAAACGTGATTCGTATCTTTCCGCATCAATTCGATCGAGACACGGAAGCTTGATGTAGTCGACTCCTTCAGGAATCCGGAATGAATGAATCATCTGCGAGCCGGTTACCAGCAACACGGCCGCTTTCGGATATTGCTCGATGACTTCCTGAGCCAGCAGCAGCGTGCGGCGGATGTTGCCCAGTCCAAACGTGTCGTGCGAGAGAAGAATTCTCGGGTTCGTTAATCGAGCTGGCTTGATTGGTTTAAGTGCCGGATGAATTAACGCAGTAGCTTGTTTTAACTGGAGCATTTGCCTCAGTACCGTGTGTTGGATTGTCGGAGATTTGCCGGGGGAGACAAGTCATAACGACCCGTTGCGAGGAAACAGTGCAGTGGGGATTGCGGAAAATACACTTAAAATTTTATCCTCAAGTTTTACTGAGGTTCAGGTCGATCCGATCAAGGGCATGCAAGCTACTGATAAGGAACTGCTGATCGCCTGCCGGAAGGGAAACGAATCGTCGTGGGCTACGCTCGTCGATCGCTACCAGCGGCTGGTCTATGCTGTTCCGAGACGCGCTGGTCTGAATGAGGATCAAGCGAGCGAGGTTTTTCAGGAAGTCTTTGTGACGCTCTTTCAGAAGATGAATGAGATAAACGAGCCGGATCGCTTGCACGCCTGGCTGGTGACGACCGCACGACGCAAGACGTGGCGCTTGCTCAGCAAGGAGCGAACGTTTCAATCAACGCAGACAAGTGAAGATGATGAGGCACTCGTGGTGGTGGATGATTCACCGCTGCCTGATGAAACTCTTGTGCGTCTCGAGGAACAACACCGGATTCGTACAGCGCTCGCTGGTCTCGATGCGCGCTGCCAGAAACTTCTAACGATGCTCTACTACCAGGCTGAGCCGCCGCCTTATTCAGAAATCGCGGCGATACTGGGCACGCCGGAAGGAAGTATCGGGCCTACGCGCGCGCGTTGTTTGAAGAAATTGCTGAAATTACTGGGGAAATGAGACACAAAGTCAAAAATCAGCGGGTCAGTAACAGCGGGGGCAAGCCCCTCTTCCTGACTTGTTCTTTTTTGAACGACTCAATGAATGAACAAGTCAGGAAGAGGGGCTTGCCCCCGCTGTTACTGATGTATTTTATTCGTTCGGTGAGGCACTGTTTGGTCGGGTAGATGGACCCCACCTTCTAAGGACGACCAAATTATGAACATCTTCTCACCGCACATCCCGTTTTCAGAGTTGACGAAGCTGGCCGAAGAGCAGACTTCGCCGGAAGCACTCGCGCACCTCGCGGTGTGTTCCGTATGTTCGAGCCAGTTGCAGTTGATCAGGCAAACGATTGGATTTATGAGATCGGATATAGGCGAAGACGCGCCCGCCGAGTTGATTCAGCAGGCTAAGAGTATTTTTCGCGAGAAAGTCGTTACGCATGGGCCATCGTTGTTACAGCTCATCGTTGCGTCTTTGACTTTCGATAGTCTGACCAACGCGCCTGCATTTGGGCTCCGATCGCAGACCACTGCGGGACGTCAACTGATTTATTCCACTGAAACTGCTGATATTGACGTGCGCGTTTCTCCGGAAAATGATCAATGGCAGATTGCGGGTCAGCTTCTCGGAGCAGATTGCCCCGGCGGCGATGTTGATCTGGTTGGTGATGATTTTTCTGCGTCCGCGGAGTTGAATGAGCTTTGTGAGTTTTCTTTTGGCTCGGTGCCCGCGGGCGCTTACAAGATCTCGCTCCGCCTTCCCGATCAGTTGATAGAAACTCCCCGGCTCGAACTCGGTTAAAAACACACGCTTGTTTGAACGACGGGTGGCCACAGAGGACCACCCCTACAGTTGATGCAAGCGGGTTGGTAGGGGAAATAACTGTAGGGGTGGCCCTCCGTGGCCACCCGTCTCTTGATGCAAGTGGTAAATCAACAAATCGAGCGAGCGGAACTTGCGGCGCGATTGGTCGAGGTTGAGGAAGACCAAAGGCGCGCTCTGCTTCACGATTGTCGCGCGGTCGACGCGCAACTCGCCTACATTCTCAAAGACATTTGTCTTGACGGCTGGAGCAGCGATCCGATGCGTTCGCTCGCGGCGTCCGCTACGCTGCGGCAGATCTCTCAGACGCTGAACAACCCGGAAATCACGGCACTTTCTCAGTGGACGCAAGGTATCGAAGCCTTAATCAACGGCGACATGGCCGGCGCGATCACAACTCTCGACCGCGCCCGGGAAGGGTTTCTCGCACTCAACAAACCGCACGTCGCAGCGGCCACCGAAGTAAGCAAAGTGATCGCGCTCGCGATGCTCGGTCTCTACGACGAAGCTATTGCCTGTGCTCTGCGCGCGCGCGAAGTCTTCCTGCAACACAACGACCTACTCGCTGCAGGAAAGATCGAGCACAACATCGGTAATCTATACTTCCGGCGCGATCAGTACGGCGAAGCCGAAAAGTTTCACACGTCCGCGCGCGAGCGTTTCATCGCACTCAATCACGAGAAGCAACTCGCAACCATCAACAACTGTCTCGCCAACACGCACGTCGTCCTTCACAAATTCGCCTCCGCTTCGTCGCTTTACGAGCAAGCTGCACAACAAGCCGCGCACGCAGATGCCCCCGTGACGCAGGCAGAGATCGAAGGAAACATTGGAAACTTTGCGTTACTGCGCGGCAGATACGATCAGGCGCTCGATTACCTGGAGCGCTCGCGGCGCCGTTACGAATTTCTCGGTATGCCGCACCAGTCAGCACTTGCCGAACGAGAGATTGCTGATGCGTATCTGGAGCTGAATCTCGTACCCGAGGCCGCTGAGATTTACGCTCGCATCACCGGCACCTTTGCGACACTCGGATTGCGCGCAGACGAAGCACGCGCACTCGCATCGCGCGGCCGTGCGGAGCTGTTGTTGGGCAACGACGACGAGGCTCTCTCATCGTTGAAGCGCGCGCGCGAGCTTTACCAGGCTGAAGGAAACAAGGTTGGCGAAGCACTCGTGGCGTTAACACAGGCGCAGCTTCACCATGCGCACGGCAACACTGAAATCTCCTACCGTCTCGCCGTTCAGGCGGAAGCGGATCTCACCGCGCTTGGTGGTTGGCACCAGATACTGCTGGCTCGCTGGCTGCGCGCGGATATCGCTCGAACACTCGAATATACCGACGAAGCGCGTCGTCTTTTCGAGAGCGCCGTACACGATTCGATCGTGAAAGGACAACCGCAGATCACCGAGCGTTGTCACACCGGACTCGGATTAGTGGCGCTTGCAAAAGGCGAGACTGCCGTCGCCGAACGACACTTTCGAAATGCAGTGGCCGTTACTGAAGAGCTGCGCGCGCCACTCCCGAGTGAAGAATTCAGAACCGCATTTTTTGGCAACAAGCTCGCACCTTACAACGAGCTCGTCCGGATCTGTCTCGCGGCAGGCAATGAGCGTTTGGTTGAGGCGTTAACGATCGTTGAGAGTGCTCGCTCGCGCACGCTCGTCGATAGTCTGGGTGGCAGTCACGAAAACCTGATTGAGCCACAGGATGCGTTCGAGGCGAATCTGCTCACGCAAATCAGCGAATTACGCGAGGAGTTGAACTATCTCTACAAGGCCATCAACCAGCCTGCAAATCACAGACTGCCGGAGTTGCAGAAAGAGCTACACGAGCGCGAAAGCAAGGTACTTGAAGTCACTCGCCAACTGCATCACCGTCGCGAGAGCGTGGCTTCGCCTTTGCACGAGTTCGACGTCGAGCAACTGCAACAACATCTCAGCGAAAACGACGCTCTCGTCGAATACACGTCGCTTGGTGACGAGTTGCTGGCGTTTGTTGTCTTGCGCGATCGCATACACGTCGTACGCAATCTTGCGTCTGTCGAAAAAATCGGTGAACGACTGGCTGGGTTGCGTTTTCAGATTGATTCACTGCGCTTCGGAGCGCGCTCAGTTCGCAGGCATCTTGCGAGTCTGACTCAAAAAATCAACATTCACCTGCAACAGCTACACGCTCAACTAATCGGCCCACTCGAACGAACACTCGCAGAGCGCAAGTTGATCGTCGTTCCGCATGGCGGCCTGCATTATCTTCCGTTCCACGCTCTGCACAATGGCGATGAGTATTTAATCGAGCGTTGCGAGATTTCAGTGGCGCCCAGCGCCGCGATCTTTCAGCAGTGTTTGCAACGGGGCGCGCACCCGTTGAATCGAGCGCTGCTTGTCGGTGTCGCAGACGAACAGGCGCCACGGATTGTCGACGAGATTCAGGCACTGAAAGACGTTTTTCCCGGCGCGACCACGCTCATCCAGGATGCCGCGACAACCGAAGCGCTGCGACGAAACTCCGCCGGCGTTGATGTTCTGCACCTCGCGTGTCACGGACAATTTCGTTCTGACAACCCGCTCTTTTCCGCGCTGCGGCTCGCCGACGGCTGGTTTACAGTTCGCGACGCGTACGGGCTGAAACTAGACAAAGCTCTCGTCACGCTTAGTGCGTGCGAAACCGGCGCAAATGTCGTCGCGCCGGGCGACGAGTTGATCGGACTAGCGAGAGGTTTCTTCTCCGCCGGGGCGCGCTCAGTTCTGTTGAGTTTATGGATGGTGGACGACGAAACCACCGACCAGATGATGGTCGATTTCTACGAGCAAACCAGGCGCGGCCATTCGCTGTCCGCGAGCTTGCGGGCGGCGCAGTTGAAGATGTTGGCAGAAAGACCGCACCCGTTCTTCTGGTCGCCTTTTGTTTTAGTCGGGCATTGGTAAAATAAGCGGCACGCTAGCTGCTAAGAGAGTCTTTCCCGACTACGCCGACTCTATTGCGAAAAGTATAGGGAAACCGGTAATGCCTCAGCTTGAAATTTTGATGAATACGCCGCAGGCGTTCGCTAATTTCAGCCCAGGGTTCGAAGCGCAGCGAGAACCCTGGGTTACGTTTGCATTAGCGATGCAACCCTGAAAGGGTTCGGCAGTTGGCGAACCCTTTCAGGGTTGATATCGGATTTATTGGCAATCCCAGGGTTCTCGCTTCGCTCCGAACCCAGGGCTGAAATTAGCGAACGCCTCCGGCGTAATTACGGTCAATTTCAAACTTAATGATCCCAGGGTTCTCGCTTCGCTCGAACCCAGGGCTGGAATTAGCCAACGCCTCCGGCGTAATTACGGTCAATTTCAAACTTAATGATCCCAGGGTTCTCGCTTCGCTCGAACCCAGGGCTGAAATTAACGAACGCCTCCGGCGTATTGCGGTGCAATTTTAAACTGATGCACTACTAAAGTCCGAGTCCCCCAGGTATTTCCCGACAATTTAAACAGACTGTTAAGACAGGGCCTTATCATGCCAAAGAATCTAAGGGTTTCATTTGTGCTGCTGGCGCTGCTTGCGAGCGCGATCTTTTTTATTGCGGGCGAGAGGCCTCAGGTCGCCCAGGCGTCGGAGGGGGACGAGGATTTCGTCGCCGGAGAAGTCGTTGTAGAGCTAACGAGCACTGCAAATCTCGCGGGCGTCGCCACGCAACACGCGCTCGATCCCAATCCGCTGGATCAGTTTGGCTCGCGTGCAATTTATCGCCTGCGAATCACCGACGGTGGGCGCGTCGAAGATCGTGTCGATCAGTTGCTAAACGATAGTCGCGTGCTGTTTGCGGAGCCGAACTTTATCGAGAAACCACCGGAGGGCGGCGGTAACGGCTGGAGTGTTGGCAACGGTTGGAGCGTCGGCACTCCGTCAGACTACACCGCACAATGGGCGCCGCAGACGATCCACCTGGCCCAGGCTCACGCGATCAATCGTGGCACCGGCAGCGATGGACAACCGGTGCGTATCGCGGTGCTGGATACAGGCGTTGATACGACTCATCCGGCCCTGGCGGGACACCTGCTGCCGGGTTTTGATTTCGTTGACGATGATTCGAATCCAAGTGAGATAGGCGACAAGACTACTGGCCCATTCGGTCACGGAACACACGTGGCCGGACTGATCGCGCTTGCTGCACCGGAAGCGAAGATTATTCCGGTTCGAGTACTGGATCCGAAGGGAATCGGTAATACGTGGATACTCGCGGAAGCGCTTGCATTTGCGGTCGATCCCGACGGCAATCCGGCCACTCGCGACGGCGCGGATGTGATCAACCTGAGTCTCAGCACGCTGCGACGCACGCATTTGTTGAAGAGCGTGTTGGACAAAGTTTGTAATGATGAGCCTTCGGGCGCAGACGATTTTCCTGCGGTCGGAAATTCGAATCTCGTGATCGTGGCGGCTGGGGGGAACGGCGGTAATGACGTCGAGCAATATCCCGCGGCGGAATCTGTCGGTGGCTTGATCGGTGTGGCCGCGTCCACGCAGCAGGATCAGCTTGCCAGTTTTTCAACGCGCGGATCGTGGCTGCGCGTAGCCTCGCCGGGGCAGGGAATCACGAGCACTGTTCCGGGCGGACAGTACGGAGTTTGGAGCGGTACTTCGATGGCTGCGCCGCTCGTTGCGGCTGAAGCTGCATTGATACATGCGCAATTCCCGACTCTTCGGAATACAAAGATCGTCGACCATATCGAAAAGACCGGAAGCCGGATTGACGGGCCGGTATCTGAACGAATCGACATCGGCCGTGCGCTGTCAATAACACCCGAGGATTCGACCCCGACTCCCACGCCGACACCAATACCAACTCCTACTCCGACGCCAACCCCCGCGCCGACGCCAGTCCTGTTGACGAACGGAAACTCTAATCATGCAGTCGCCGTTCACTCCGTGCTGATGATCGTAGAGCCGTTCTCAGTGTTGACGCCAAACAATTTTAGTCCCGATCAACGCACACGCATCGCGTTGTTTGCGGCGAACGTAGGACTGTTACAGAGTGAAACACTTTCTGCGATCAATGTCTCAGCGTTAGACACTCGCAACATCAGTTACAACCTGCCGGTGGAGTTCCTGACCGTCGTTCCCGGGTTCGATTGGCTATATAGCGTTACCGTGCGGCTGCCTGAAGACGCCAGCCTTAAAGGCGACGTGGCTATAACACTTACTCTCCGAGGACTAACCAGCAACACGGTCCTCGTCGTCATCCGCGCTCCCTGAAGGCGAATCCTTACTCCGGTTCTTGCGCCCAGAAGATCCACTCTGCACCGTTTTTATGTTTCTCTCGCGACGCGAGGAGCCCGCGTTCTTCAAGTAAGGTGCGCGCACTTCGATACATGTTTGCGTACAAACATTGTGTGATATCGGAAAGCTCCCAGCCGTGAGTCGCGAGACTCGTCCGGTTAAAAGCTCGTTCCATTTTGGCGCGGCGACGCTCAAACATAGACGCTAACTGACCTGCCATTTCTTCGCACAACTCGCGAAACTCCTGACACTCCTCAGTTTTGAACACCGGGAAATTCGGTTCGTAGTAACGCTCAGCAGGGTGTTTCTTTTCAAACTCCTCAGACTCGCGCAACAGTTCACTCTTCAACAGATCGTTCACATGAGCGTATACGCTCGGCGCCGACAATTCGAGCGCCTGGGCCAGTTGCGAGATTGTTCTTGGCTCACGGACGACCAGATTCAAAATCTGCTCTTTGGTGCCATTCGGCAGTAGTTTTCGCTTCGCAATCTCAGCCCACGGGTCCGTGTAGTTACCCGATAAGCCTGACACACATTCGCACGGAAATCGTAATGGTTTGTTATCACCTTTGGTCATCATCACCTCTATACAGAGCGCCTTTTAGGGCGTATCCTAAAACACCTGACCCCCTCAACAATTGCTCTCGTTGTGTAGATGGACGGTAGCATTGACTGTGTTTTTTAAGCAAAGCCCTCAGGCTTTGTACCTTGCTGCAAAGTACGAAAAGATCCCCTGCGACAATAAACTCAAACCATTATCAGGAAGGGGGTAGAGGCGATGACGAAAGGCTTGTACATCTCAATAGCGCTACTTGTCACAGTCGCGGTAGCGCTTATTCTCGTTCAAGGCAAAGACTCGCAACGCTCAACTATTCACGTAAAAGGTCCATCATCTCAAAACCAAAATAACGGGAAAAAACTCAGAAACTTCGACGCAGAGATCGTCGCCAATGCAAATGAGTTTCTGGCGGATGGAAGAGAAACATTTCGCTTCGATACATTCGGTGATGAAGTTTTCTGGGGCGACGCGCTTCAGCTTCATCAGGCAATTAAAGGTGCAGATTTGGGAGGCGTCGGTCCGGGAATCAGTCCGAGCACCGCATTAAGTCTTGGTCTCAAAGTCGACGTCGATGCATTACCGCAGCCGCTCATCAATCGCTTGAGACAGGGCCGGGTAGATCTTAATGATCCAGCGACCACAGTCGCTTTGCTAAAACTGAATGCTGTCCTTGGTCTCCAGGGGTTCTTTCAAGGCGATGACTTGAATTCGATTGGCATCACGTGTGCGCTCTGCCATTCGACGGTCGACAATTCGTTAACCTTCGGCGTCGGTCACCGGCTCGATGGTTGGGCCAACCGCGATCTCGATGTGGGAAAGATCATTGCCGCGGCGCCTAACCTCAGTCCTTTCGCCAATCTACTTGGCGTCAGCCAGGAGACTGTTCGTGCCGTAGTAAGCAGTTGGGGACCCGGGAAGTTCGATGCGGAGTTGTTACTCGACGGCAAAGCGTTCAATCCGCAGCAGGTCACTGATGGCGTTGTTACAGGAACCAATGTTCCGGGAGCAACTCTGATCCCAAACGCTTATGATCTCGCCGGCTTCAATCAGCATACGTGGACAGGCGCGTGGGGAACTGTCAGTTACTGGAACGCTTTCGTCGCAGCGCTCGAGATGCGCGGTATCGGAAGATTCTTTGATCCGCGACTAAACAACGCCGCGAAGTTTCCGATCGCGGCTGCGAATGGTTTTGCTGATCTACCGCACATTCCGCCCGAGCAGGATCGCATTACGAAGAAACTGCCGGAGCTGCACTTCTATCAACTCGCTATTCCCGCTCCGGCGCCCGAACCCGGCGTGGACTTCAATGTCGCAGCAGCCGAACGTGGAGACGAGCTGTTTAGCGGTAAAGCGAAGTGCAACGATTGTCATGTGGAGCCACTGTGGACGGAGCCAGGTTGGAACTTGCACACACCAGCGGAGATCGGCATCGATAGTTTCCAGGCCGACCGCGCTCCTGATGGCGTGTACAAGACGATGAATCTGGCCGGCGTCTTTGTACGCGAGAATGGTCTCTTCATGAATCCCGCAAACAAGGGACGCTATTATCATGACGGACGATTCGCGACGCTATTGGACGTGGTGAACCACTACAACACTCGCTTCAGTTTAGGACTGACAGCTCAGGAGAAGTTTGATCTGGTTGAATACCTGAAGTCGCTGCCTTCTGAAGAGGAGTGACAACTCTCTGCGTAGTCTCTGCGTTCTCTGCGCCTTCTTTGAAAGGCGCAGAGAAAACCTTTAGCGGAGTTTTGTGATCACGATTCGGACTGTGTGCGTGGGGCGTTCCAATGTTATTTCCAGAGTCTCGGAACGCTCCATCGGCTCAAAACTATTACCACGATGTACGTAAGGCCGGTTGCTTTGCGCCTGGATAATCAACTTCTGCCCGGAGTATCCATGGATCTTGAATCGCCCTTGCTCGTCGGCCGCCATTCCGTGATTCACGCTGTTCTCATGGTACGTCACATCCTTGAGGATTACGTGAGCGTTAGCGATCGGTGAGCCATCAGCCCAGACCACAGTGCCAGTCAGAATACTATCCGGCCGTTTCGAAGGTATCCGTATCTCAAAGTCACTCAACTTCTCACCAGCACCGACAGTGATCGCTTGCGCGTGTTTCTGATCGACAACTCCGGGATAGAACGACGGCGGATAAGCGTTAGTTGGATCATTCGGGTCCGAATGGCGACTGCGATTAACAGCAATGTGATAGGTCCCCGGCGGGACTGCTGAAAAGGAAAAGTACCCTTCGTCGTTAGTACGCTCGAGTTTTGAAGGGTAATCGGTGGCACTAGCCCCGGGATCCACAAGCGACACCAGTATGCGCGCCACCGGTTCTCCGTCAGCATTAACAACGCGACCATTGACGCGTCCGTTGTCAGTGATATACCACCCGACAGCGCCGCACCCCCGATCAGCCAGGGTTAGCACTTCTTCATTTCGCGGCGTGGTAAGAGTCTCGGGAAGAGTTAACGCTACTTTGTATCTGCCGGGCTTTAGACCGCTGACACTAAAACGTCCTTCAGCATCGGGCCGAATCTCTTTTTGCTCTGACTCACCTTCAATTGTGATCAGCACATCGCGGCTGAGAAGTTTACTTTTGACCTCTGAATTGATCGGTTCATTAGGACGGTAAGTAACCGTGCCGTTGATCGTTACTCCTGGTGCGGCAGCTGAGAGCGTGCCGAGAAATTCGATGTCCTCAGATGCCTTGTTGAAGGACTTCGTGCGTGTGCAGATACTGGTACTCAGCTTGTCCTTGTAGCGATATGCATAAACAAGATAACGCTGACCGGTTTCGAATGTGACTCCGCAGTCACCGCCGCCGCGTCCCGTGAATATCTCGACTTCTGAACCGGCAACACCGAGGTATGCCTGCTCGACGGAGAATTTAAACGCCATCGGATGCCACTCGATTTCGCCTGAATCTTCCTGTTTACGACGTTCGGCTATATCCTTCGCTTGCTGTCGTTCACTGTCGCGCACGCCGGTGACTGTGCCTACGAAAACTGCTGCCGCCCTGCCATAACTCTCGCACGGCGTGCCTGGGTTCATGCAGCTACACGCCATTGCAGTTCTGCTTGCCAGTGAAAAGACAAAGACGATTCCGAAAAATACGAGAACCGGGCGCATAGTTGCTCTCCTTCGTAACGTTATTGCGAAAACGCCTGGAGCCAGTTATGGAAAGAGTATGGAAAGAATGAATTCACGAGTTTTAGTCTAGCAAATCGCTGACGCGTTTTCAGGGTCCAGACGTCAGTGTCGGACGGGTGGGTTTGTGTTCAGAGTTCAAGCTTTAGCTTGCTGCGGTGGGGAGAAGCAAGCTAAAGCTTGAACTCTGAACGCGGAATCTGATTCGAAGAGTATCGCAAACCGTTATAGAATTGGGCCTGCTCAATGAGGATGTGTCGATCAAAGTTTGTGCTTCTTTGTGTGACCATGGCGCTGATGATGGTCGTGTCGAGTGTACGTGCGCAGACAGACTCTAAAAAAGCACGGCTACTGGAATTCACTCGTGGATCGGGTTATTGATCATGATCGTCGCAATCTTCACACTCGTACGATTTCGCCCGAACGCCTTCAGGGTCATCCTCGGCGCTGGTGTGATTCGTTTTTTGTTTGGCGCAGTGGGGCTAGGCTGATTTTAGCTACAAAGAGGCACAACCCACCCGCTTATGTGAGCGGCTGCCACAACTCGATTTTGTTACCGTCGGGATCGTATATCCACGCGAAGCGACCGTAGCTTTCGTCCTGGCGCTTAGGATCGATCTGGACGCCTTCTTTCGCGAGGCGGTCGAGCAGAGCATCGAGGTCGTCGACGATGTAGTTCACCATGAATGAGGCTGAGCTGGGCTCGAAGTATGTGGTGTTGCCGGAGAAAATGCTCCAGATTGTCATCTGCTCATTTTCAGGATTGTCTTTTTCACGCCACGGCAGCATGACACCATGGCCGCTATCCGCGAGGCCGAGATGTTTTCCGTACCACTCCTTCATTTGTTCCTGATTCGCAGACTTGAAGAAGATACCGCCGATGCCGAGGATGCGGCCTTGCTCGCTCATGATTGTTTTCCTTTTTGTGATGGTATAAAGGCAATAGTGTCCCGTAGTGCGCTAATTATCGCAAGTAGAAGTTTACCTGCTCCACCCTAAAATAAATGCATGGAGAGGGAACCTGGATCGCCCCACTTTCCCCAGTCACCCGGAGTGCCGGGCCGTCCGGGCCGGCCTGGATTGCCGACAGATCCACTTGTCCCGGGACGCCCGGAGCAAGTGGGCGAGGTTGCCGCCCGGTCCGCCGCTGCCGGCGTTCCCGACTGGCCACCAATTCCCCCCAAACCGCCGCTTCCTCCGCGACCACCGCGACCCGAGCCGCCAAAGGTTCTGAGGTGAGACAGAGCGTAATGCGCCGGTGGCATAAAGATCGCAAAATGTCCTGCCTTGCCACCGTCACCTCCATCGCCACCTCTACCACCAACACCGCCGGCGCCGCCGGATCCAGCGGGGCCGCCCGGGCCGCCCTCTCCGACACCGTTAGCGATGCATTTGCACGCGATGCCAGGGCCGCCCGCTCCTCCGTTGCCAGCGCGTCCGCCATTCCCGGCTCGTCCACCGTTTCCGCCGTCGCTACCTTGCCCACCTTTCGCTACCAGTTGAAAGTAAGGCGAGTCGGTGTTGGGAATCGTAATCGTTTGGTTATGCGCATGGGTTCCATTTTTCCCTTTCGCGCCATTCCCACCGTCTTCACCTGTCAGACCATCACTCCCCGGACTTCCGATTCCGCCAGCCTTGTCCCCAGCGCAAGCACCGGGTTTGCCAGTCGTACCGTCAACACCCTTTTCACCCGCCTTACCGTTTGAGCCCGGGACAGCGGCAGTCTCTGAAGCCGCGGACGCATTCGAGCCGGCGTCACCGTCGGCGCCACTGGTGTTGATTGAGACAGATCCGTCCCCGACCTTAATCTGACTCTCGGCAGGCACAGGAACATAGTTGACACCTTCACCACTGGTATCCAGGGTGATGACAGTATCAATGCCGTTCGCGGCGCTTACCGCATTCAAAGCAAATACATGAAGCTCATGCGCACCCTTGATGACGGGAGCTTTGCCGCTGAAAACTATCTGCCGCGCGATAATCAGCGTATCAGCCTCAATCGGTAATTTCTCAGCAAACGTAAGCGTGTCAGCCATTACCACACCCCGCAGCGGATCGGAATAAAATTTTGATGACTGCATTGCGGGAAACTTTTCGAGTTGGGCCGAGAGCTTCTTCGTGCCTCCCGAGGTAAAGAATAGCTCAGCCTCAAGATCGACTTTTTCATCCTTCAGAATTTTGGCGACGCTGCGGATGTTTTCGGCCATCGCCTTGAGCATCATCGCGTCGTGCTCCTCGCGAGTGATGGGCCGGGCCTGATTCTGCACCTGTTGACCGCGGCCGGTTACGGCGAGATTAGTTGCCAGAAGAAGCACCGCAAAGGTCGTTAAAGTTAACGTCAGTATTCGCGACATGGTGCGCCACCTTTCGGATGAGTTGAAACGGCCAATCTCTAACACGCCTTCGTATAAAGAACAATTCAATTCTTCTTTAGAACTCTCAAAGAGTTTTCTCAGGGTGGTAAGGAGGCACGATAGGATGAATGTTCTCTCCGGACAGACAATACTGAACTAGTAACGCGAGCGAAAAATCACGTTTCAAGTGCAACAATGTGAAAAGAGGCCCTCAACGAGTGGCCTCTTTTCATCGCTGCGTGTGTTCGCGAGCTTGTCAACTGCCCTTGATCATCGCGTCACGCTTGGCTTTGAATTCTGAGCCCGCTTTCCATTCCGGGTACTTGTCGCCTTGCGCCACTCGATATCCGATCGTCGTCAGCAACTGCGCGTCGTCAACTGCTCCCGTGAGATCCCAGTCAGGTTTAACCTCGTCGGAAACTTTGTGATAGTCGTTGTTTGTGTATTCGTCGCGCTTCTGTTTGCTGAACGCCGCATCTTTTCCTTCGTAGTTAATACCGGAATCAGTGTAGAGCGCCGGAACTCCCTGTTTCGCAAATTCGAAATGATCCGATCGGTAGTAAAACCCCTTCTCTGACTCCGGATCAGGATTCACTACTCGCTTCTGTGCAGCGGCAGCTTCCCGCAGCAAGTCGATTAAGGCGCTGTTGTCGTCGCCCACCATCGTAATGTCCGTGGTCCTGCCCCATTGATTGACACCATCCATGTTGATGTTCGCGAGCGTTTTGTTCAGCGGATAGAGAGGATTCTCAGCGTAATACTTCGCCCCGAGTAACCCTTTCTCTTCGGCCGTAACGGCCAGAAACAAAATCGATCGTTTAGGAGCTGCGGGGAGTTTCGTGAAGCTTTCGGCAATCTCAAGCAATGCGGCAATGCCCGAGGCGTTATCAAGTGCGCCATTGTAGATTTGATCGCCGGCCAGTTTTGGATCTCGTCCAAGGTGATCCCAGTGTGCCGTGTAAATAACATACTCGTTCTTCAGCGCAGGATCCGATCCTTCGAGCTTTCCGATGACGTTATTCGAATTGATTTCACGTAAGGTGTTTTTGACCGTCATGTTTGCCTTTGCATTGAGTGCAACAGGCTTGAAGTCTTTCGAGAGGGCTGCTTTTTTCAGCGCGTCGAAATCCTGGCCGCTCGCGGTAAACAACTCCTTAGCGCGGTCGGTCGTGATCCATGATTCCACCGCCGGACGCTCCATGTTCTTGTCGGGCGTCTGAATATCGAAGTTCTCACGCGACCAACTCCCGGAAACAACTTCATAGGGATAACCAGCCGGTCCGGTTTCATGAATGATCACTGCGGCAGCGGCGCCTTTCTGCGCGGCGATCTCATATTTGTAAGTCCAACGGCCGTAGTACGTCATCGCCTTGCCCTTGAACATCTTGTCGTCCAGTTTCGACGCGTCGCTCGAATCAGGCACCTGTGGATCGTTGATCAGCATAACGATCGTCTTGCCGCGCACGTCCAAACCTTTGTAGTCGTCCCAGCCATACTCCGGCGCCACCACGCCGTAACCAACAAAGACCATGTCGGAATTCTCAACCTTCGATTCAGGAACGAACCGGCGTGAAACCGCCACGTAGTCTTTGGGAAAGGTCAGGTCTAATTGCTTGCCTGCGACAGTGAATGAAGCTGTTGGGATACCGGTAAATCCAACGAGGGGGACCTTCTGAACATACGTGCCATCCGGATTCCCGGGCTTCAAGCCTATGCGTTGATACTGTTCGGTTAGATATTTGACGGTAAGTTCTTCACCCTTTGTTCCTGGACCACGCCCTTCGTACTCATCCGCTGACAAAACCTTGATGTGTTGCAGAATGTCGTTTGCGGTGATTGAGTCAAACGCCGGCTTTAACTCAGCCGAAACTGAGGTGTTAGCCGTACTGGAGTTCGTGTTCACGCTGGTCGGAGCGGTTGTACACGCGAGTGCGAAACTAAGCAGCGCTGCGCACGAAACCATCGCCTGGATTCGCTTCTTCATTTTGTATAGCTCCTCGATTCCGTTGTTGGATTGCCTGTATGTTTCTAGGCCGAAACGTGGGCACAAGTCAAATTAGCCCATAGCAGTTCTGTCCGTTGTGATGCGGTGACCGAAAAAAAAAGTACGATGAGGACACCTGAACATAACGACCGCAGAATAGTCATCACTCATTTTAGCCACAAAAAGGCACATAAGGCACAAAGGAAATTTTTTGGGGTCAGCACTGTATTTCGTGAAAAGCGAAACAACTCACGAGGACTCAATTATCACTCCGGCGGCAGAATATGCTTTCGGATCATACGCGCAGCGGTCCTGTAGTTTTGCTCGAGGAACTCCTGGGTGTATGCTTCACCCCCTTCTCCTGTCACAAACCTGGTAAATAAAGGCGTATTGGCAATCGTTTGAATTATTGATTCCCGTTTTGTCTGACTAAAATCTTCTATCCCGCCTTCGTACTCATCAATGAGTTCGTCTAAATATTTTTTCATCCCTAACAAGCCTGCCTGGATATGCGTGCCATCGTCTAAATAAAGTTCCTTCCAGGTCTCTGTACCATGCCACACTTGTGAAAGATTCAAACGCGCCTGGAGCAAATCATGAATAGCCTGCTTATAACCACTTTGTCGCTTGTTTGATGGCAGTAAGCGATACTCTCTTCGTATTTTTTCTACTTGTGCTCTTACCTCAATCAGTGAGCTGAGCAGATCACGTCGCAGCTTGTTGTTTTCTTCAAAGCGCAACCGATTGTTTTCTTTTTCTTTGGCGTGCTGGTTGTAGATATATGTAATGGTTGCACCGATGAGCGTTACGAATACGAGTTGTGCAAGCACTTTCGTAAGTTCGATTTGCATTTCGACGCGGGGCGTCTTCTGTACGTCATCGAGATTCCAAAAAATAACGAGCCACGCCAACACTGCCAGGGCGATAAAGATAACCAATCCTGGTATCAGGTAACGCCATGATGGTCCGTTCATAAAGAACCTCCTTACCAAAAGGAAACAAGGCCTTGCTAGCACCGCTACACCAGCACTGTCAATAACACTCATCACACAACGTCGCCATAGTGCTTAACATTACTCCTTGACAGCCAATTAATGCAGAAATATGATTCGCGAATCCACTATAGACTTCGCCCATTCTTAGCGGATAGTTCACGCCCAGAAATGTTACTCACGGCGTGATTCCCGACCGGATACTGCGGACAAACCAAGGGTGAACGACAGAGACATCTCCTTCCTTACTGTCCTCACCTCAGAAGTCTCCGGCAGATCTCCTGAATCTCGCTTTCGTTGCGTGTCGCTTGACACTGTTAACCCAGTGCCACGGCGGAGCGCTTTTCTTTTCACAAAGTGGATGTAAAGGAGAAGAAAATGGAAAAGTTAATACGAAGAATAAGTTTGTTGACACTGGCAAGTGTCTTTAGCTTGCTAGTCATGGGCGCAACTGCGTTAGCTCAAAACCCGATCGTAACCGATACCTACGCGGCAAAGTTCATCTGTGGAGTGCAGAAGGACCCAAACATCGCACTGGTACCGGATGCTCAGGCGGGCAACTACTCAACTAAAATCAACGTTCACAACAACACCGGATTGACCATCACCTTTCGCAAGAAGGTAATCCAGTTAAAGGGCGGGCAAGTCCCGACTGCACCGCAATTCAGGAGAGACGAGAATCTGGGTCCTGATTGGGCGATGGAAGTTGTTTGCCGTGACATCTACGGTCACCTCAACATCCCCATTCCACCACTACCACCACCGCCGAATTCACCTCCGCCGCCGTATATCGAAGGCTTCGTGATTTTTGAGGTGTTTTACCAGGTGCTTCCCGCAAGCCCGCCAATAGATCCGCTCGATGTGGAAGGTATTTATACCTATCGGGCAGAGCCTGCTGGTACGGATGCTGTATCAATTGACGTGGAAGTCTTCCCAGTTAAGAGAAACAGGCACCCGCTCTTGCCGGTCATTGCTGACGCCGCGGCGCAACCTGCGGCCTTGAACCGGCGGTTGCAGAAAAACTGACAATGAACTTAGGTTCATAGAAGTTGAGGCCACGCCCAACCGTGGCCTCTTCTTCCGATCATTTAAGGTGTATTGGCCCACTTCGTGGACGCTATTGTCTCCCCTCCAGACGTCCACGATAGTTCCTCAAACGATCGTAACTAAATCGGGAAGCAATACACACCACGCCTTTCATAGAGCTTACGACCGTGAGGTTAGTGGCGGACGTTCCTGTGCTTACGATGAGAGTCACGGACCTGCCGCCACTCGCGGCTCCTGAAGTGGGTGAGAGTGTGGTGACAGTGGGGGAGGGTGCGGTGTTGCGGGTGATCTCAAAGTTGTCGAAGACTTTCTCCGGTGGATTCGTTTCGACCTGCGAAGTGTCGCCTTTGAGCTCAGAGCGGAGCAACGAAGTGAAGATTGAGGGATTCCAGTTTTCCTGATTGGACGCGGGAGCGGTTTCAGCTGACATAGCAGCCTCCATGTTCTGGAACGATAAATTTTGGTGCCGGGTTTTAGTTGATGCGCGTTGGGGAGAGCATCTGAATGTAATGGCGCAACACGAAATCTTGATGACGGTCCAATCTAGTCCGAGGTTGTACTTACTGCATTAGAAAAGTGATTTTCGGTGAGTTTATGGGACGAACAAGAGCCCGTTGGGATGAACGGCAACGGGAGTGATTTAGATTGGTTTGTTCAGACGCTCGTTCAACCGTTCGCGATAACGCCGGCTCATTATGAGTCGAGTGCCGTCGCGCATGATGACAACGTGCTCCCCCTTGGCCCAGGGTTGCACTTCTTTGACACGGTCGAGATTGACGATGGTCGAGCGATGTACACGCATAAACCGGTCGGGATTAAGTTTTGCTTCCATTCCGCTCATCGTTTCGCGCATCAAGTGAGAATCACGGCCCACTTGCAGGCGCACGTAATTTCCGACGGCACGCATCCATTCAATTTCTTCGACCCTCAGAAACACTACCCGGCCGCCGGCTTTTATAATAAAGCGGTCTGGTATTTCCTGTTCACGCCGCATATCCCCCAACAACGACAGAAGCTGATTGTTAACGTTGCCATTCTGCAGTCCCCTGATCATTGCCTTGGCTCGCTCCAGAGTCTTTTGAAAGCGGCGCCGGTCGAAGGGCTTCAGCAGATAGTCGATAGCGTTCACCTCGAAGGCTTTCAATGCATACTGATCGTAGGCGGTTACGAAGATCACGGTGGGCATTTGTTCGGCGCCGATGGTTTTGATCACTTCAAAACCATCCATCGCCGGCATTTGGACGTCGAGGAAAACGAGGTCGGGCGCCAGCTCGCTAATGGAACTAACCGCTTTGAGGCCATCGGAGCATTCGCCAATCACGTCAACGCCTGCATCGTGGGCGAGCAAACTCTTGATTCTTCTGCGGGCGAGAGGTTCATCGTCGACGATTAGGGCTCGAATTTTCCTTGGGTCAGCGTCACGCATAAGCTTTTGAGCTGCCGGAATCGGTCCTGAACGGGATGCTCAGGCTGACGACTAGTCCGCCATCAGCACCATTACGCAGTTTGAGGTCATGTTCATCACCGTAAAGATTCTTAACGCGGGCACGTGTGTTGGATAACCCCACCCGTTCTTTCAATGGCGTATCACCACAGAGACCGGGACCGTCGTCCTCCACCTCGAGTAGCAACAATCCATTATCGCGCCACGCTTTAATCTTAATGCTGCCGCCTTCGGGTCGTGGCGCTATGCCATGCCGAACCGAATTCTCAACCAGTGGCTGCAAGATCATACTGGGTACTAACCCATCGAGCGTTTCAGGCTCAATGGCCATTTCCACCTTGAGACGATCCTGAAAACGTGTTTGTTCGATGTCGAGATAGTGCTTGAGAAACTCGAGCTCTTTTTTGAACGAGACTTCCTGTAAACCGGCGGTCTCGAGAGTCATTCTCAAAAGATCGCCGAGCCGAGAGACCATCTCGTCGGCTTCATCAGGCGATTCCCGTATCAGAGCTGAGATGGCATTCAGCGTATTAAAGAGGAAATGCGGATGAAGCTGCATTTTTAAGACTTGAAGCTGCGATTGGGCCAACTGCGCTTCAAGTTGCGACGCTCTCAACTCACGTTCCTGCAGCTTCTGATAGTAATCAAGGGCATGTTCTATAACAACTATCCCCCAATAGAACATCACGTTCGAGGGAGTGAAGTTGAGGATCAACAAAAAATACCTGTTCCAATATGGGGTTAGGTGTGAGTACCAGCCGAACGGAGTAGAAATAACGGTAAAGAGGAGGATGTGCATCAGCAGAAAGATGACGCTTGCCAGAAAGTGGATAGAAATTCTTTTGAACCGTTGCCCGCCCTCAATACGAAACGACTTACTCAACCAGATCACCAAAGGCGTTAAGGCAAACCAGAGATAACTGAAGATCAGTTCTCCGACGACGCTAGTCCAGCCCTCTGCGGCTCGGTTTAGCCTGATGGCTTGAATCATTTGCGGGCCGCTGAACAGGAATGCAAGGAAGGTCCAGCCGGCGAAGATCAGTGTCCATTTGCTGAGGACGTGACGCTTGGTCGGATTGGTTGGCATACGAAATTTAGATCTGAGAGTTTAAAACGGTTGTGGCCGTCCACCTTCAACCACTGGGCTGAAAGGCGAAGGCCATGACTAGAATTGTAAGTCACAGTGTAGCCCTTTGGCGGATGCGGCCACAGCAGAATTGTGATTTTCAGTATTTTCCAGGGACGAACAGGCTGAATTGTAGTTCAAGTGAACCCGGAATTACGCCGAAGGCGTTCGCTATTCAGCCCAGGGTTCTCGCAAGCTCGAACCTTGGGCTCAAATTAGCGAACGCCTTCGGCGTATCATCAAAAACTCATGGTCCGAATCGGTGACGGTATTCGGGTGACTCAATAAACCCACGAGTGATTAGGTTTTCAATCGTGGCCGGGTCTCCACCGGACCCGAAGCGATTGTAGTGGAAAATGTAACCGCAGTTAGCTGGGTCCGGCGATCCATGACAATCCTCGGGTTCGCGGCGCAGGTGGCCAATGTACTGCATCGTCACGAAGTTTTGAAGCTGAAACTTGTTGACAACTTCGCTGCTCTCCGCAACAGCGCGTAATACCTGCGCGCGAGTTTGGGTGCCGTTGTTTAAGTTTGTAATCAGTGTGCTTTCGTTCGCCAAAGTCACACCGGCAGTACTCTCGAGCTTCTGCACAAATTGTTGGTTCGTCAAACCGCCCAGGATCGCTTGCACTTCCGGTCTTACAAGCCACGCCTCGGCGAGTTGAGTTTTCTTCACGTCCACCTGAGCATCTGTCCCGATCAGAAACGCCAAATCGTTCGTGAACTCTGCGTAGTGTGGTCGCTCAACTTTGGTTGGATCGCTTAACTCCGCAGGGGTTTTCGGTCTTTGACCGATGACGATATTAAACAGGTTCGCAACGTAGCCGCCCCTTCCTCCAAACTCCGGCGAGCGGAAGAAATTCCCTGACAGCGCGGCCCGCGTGGCCTTGATGCACTCCGCATCCGCTCCGCAACCATTCAAAATGTTTACGTAGAACTGCAGTCCACCGTTGTCCGGATCGCGATTGAGAAAATCTACGTACTGCTGCCAGAAGAAGAACCGCGCATTGTCGATGGGGTTCGTTGTCGCTGGCAATGAACCTGTGAAGAGCAGCCGGTTGGGTGTGCCTGTTGGAACAAAAGAAACTCTATCCAAGCTCGCGTTGCTAGCAATGAGCTGATTGACCCTGTCCGGGCAGGTGGATATCGCCGACCCCGAGGTGGTCGATGGTCCCTGCTTTGGATGAGCGCTACAGCCCGTCATCGACGTGCGTCCCTGTAAATACAAAGCAATTGCACCGGCGACATGCGGTGACGCCATCGAGGTGCCGTTGAAAAATTGTATCGATGTATCACTCGTCGCAATTGCGGATAGAACATTCACCCCCGGCGCAAACAGATCTACTATCGTTCCGAAATTGGAGAACGAAGCTTTCTGGTCAAGACTGTCACTGGCGGCGACAATTAATGCTTCTCCGACGCGTTGTGGCGAGAAGGAAATAGCGTCCAAATTGTCGTTTCCGGCCGCTATGGCATAACTGACGCCGGCGTTGAGTGAGCCTCGCACGGCATCGTCTAAAGACTGGGTTGCTCCGAACCGGAGACTGATATTCGCTACCGCACGGTTTCCAGTGCTGTTGTGCTCGTTCGTTGCGAAGTTTATTCCGCTTACGGTGGCGCTTACCGCACAGCCTCCGGCCGCATTACAAACCTTGATGGAGCGGATCGTCACGCCTTTAGCAACGCCGTACGTTGCTCCACCGACAGTGCCGGCCACGTGAGTCCCATGGTTATTGCAGTCGTTATTGCCCGAAGAGTTGCAGGATTCAGTGCCAACAAAATCAGCGGCTATCGATGCACGCCCGCCGAATTGGGTGTGGGTGGAACGAATGCCGGTGTCGATAACATAAGCCGTGACGCCCGATCCGTTGGCATTGAACACATATTGACCGTCCAGGCTTGGTGATTCCTGATCGATTCGGTCCAGGTTCCAGGGCGGGTTGAATTGCGTGTCTACGATCGTTCCCAGCGCATCTTCTTCAACGAACTTGACACGTGGACTGCGACTAATCGCGATGGCTGCAGCCTCATTCGGCAGCTCAATCGAGAATCCTATCAGCGCAGTTTCGTAAATGAATCCGACTCTGCCGCCATACGCTTGCGCAAAGCTATCGGCAATCGCGCTTACCTGAGCTCGCCGAGCATTCGCATTTGCTGTTTCGGAAACGGCGGCATCATTGAGGACGACAATGTAGCTGTTGGAAATCGCGTTTTGGACCTTCCGGAACTTGCCCTGTGAAGGCTGCGGCGGACGTGTAGAGCGTTGAGCTGATATCGCAAGGGGAACTAACAGTAGCGCAACAAGGCTCAACCCAACGAGATATTCCCTGATCCTTTTCATGTGAGTTCCTTTCTGAGATTGGGCCACCGCTATGGTGATGGTCGCGAAGCGCTCACGCGCGATGGTTAATTAGAGTTTTGGTGATTCGACCACGAGGCCCGACGCGTTGTCGCCTTTGATGTTGGGAGCAAAAGCTTTTTTAGCTATGCGTTTGACCGAGGCGCACGAAACCGTGTCGATGAAGGGGGAGTTACGTTGGGCAGAGAATACTAGGAGTAAATGCTTCTGTCAAAAAATTGGTGAACAGACTCAGGACAACTGTAGGGGCGGCCCTCTGTGGCCGCCCGTCGTCGAAAACTCGCGCATTTACTTCGGAACGGGTGGCCACTGAGGGCCACCCCTACAGTTGCGCCCTTGAGAATATGACGTTCGCCGTCAGGCTGTTTGTCGCCTTATTCAAATCATGGTTCAGCTAAAGATTCTCTTCGGTTCTCAATGACAACTCCACCATTCTTTCAAGCAGTTGGTCAGGTGGTAGGCCGACGAAGTTTCTAAGTACCAGCTCCTTGGCGTACAAACGAATCAGATAGCGAAGTTTCAGCGCCCTGGTTCGGGCCACGTAAACAAAGTCGCGGTGTCCGTTATTGATGACGATTACGTTCCGGCTCAGGTCGTACCGGGAGCGCCACGATTCGCCCGGGGCGCTTTCGAAAGTATACCCAGGCAATCCCTGAGACTCGATCGTCGTTGCTCCGATTTGCGATAAGAGTTCGCGTGTTACCGTAATTAGCGCTTCCGCCGATCGCTTGATGTCATTTTGCGAAACCATAACTGTAACGCGCACGAGACCAGGCTCAGCCGGAGCAATAAATGTCGCGACTTGATCGTGACGATCTTCAAAGGCGCCGCCGCCTTCTATTACTTCCCATGCGAATGTCAGATCGCTATCAACTCGGCGACGAGATCGATCATAAGGTAACGCACGCAATATTCTCTGTTCGCCTACTCGCACAACGCTCGAAGCTGGTGAGATGGCCACTGTAAAGAGCGGACCGGCGAACTCGAAGAACTGCCGCTGTTTGCCGTTGCCGTTTTCAGGCTCCGTCGCGCCGGCGATTAGTTTTTCAGTCAAGTCAACGTTGCGCAGACTGCCACCCGATGCACGCTGAGCTCGGGAATGGATATCAAACCAATCGTATTCTTCAGCCGGAAGCGCCAGGAATGCTTCGCGAAAAGCGCGTTGGATCGTTTGCAATAACTCTCGACTTGCTTGCTCTTCTTCTGCCCGACGCTGCGCTTCGAGTAATTCTGTCAGGTTTGTCTCCAAAGGAAGGAGCGCGTCCAGAAGTGCTGTATATGCTTCATCGCGGATGATGCCGCTGCGGGTGCCGGGTGTTAAATTGAGGAAGGGCGCATCGATGTGCCCCTGAAGGTAACGTGTGGTCCAGGGTGACTTCGCGAGTTCGTCGATCACTGAAATGTCTTCAAATACACGTGTGCCGTGGCGAAACAGCGCGACGTGATTTGTTTCCCTGGGCTCAGTCATATAAAGCTCAACGTAAACATCGCCTGCCGTCGCCCGAACAGCCGGCAAGTGGCGCAGTAGTCTGCCCTCATATTGTCGGGGCTCGACAGCATACTGCTTACGAGCGATCTTATCGACAACTGCAATGCGCACCCCGGAGTGACGAATGCGATCGCGCAACTCGGCGGCGAGGTACCACTGAATCTTTTCTCCTGAGAGTGAGCGAATCCCTTCGAGCAATCTGTTGATTCGCAACTGAGTTCCGGGTTCCGCGAACAGTGTGCGCCTGGCTTTTACCATGTAGCCGGGATCACCTTTTCTCATAATCATCTGCCAGGCACGATCGTCGACGCCGGTTGACGTAAGAGACAGTTCTTCTCCGAGTGTCCAAAAGGACAGCAGCCCGATGCCAAACTCCCCCTGCAGTCCGGAAACTCCTTCAACCTTCAATCGTCGTTTTACTGAATCGCAAATGTGCGTGGCCACGTAGCGGAAGTCGGGACGTCCTTCCGCATCGCGCGGGATTCCTTGTCCGTCATCACGGATCTCCAAATAGTGATTGCCTTCGCTGCGGCCGCGAGTGATCGTGATATTAGTTGCGCGCGCATCGATCGAATTCTCGACCAGTTCCGCCACGGCTTTCAGCGGGTTGGATTGGGAAAGGGCGATGATGGTGATTGCGTTCCAGTCGTTTCCGATACGCAGTTTACCGCGTTTGAGGGAGTGATCCGGCGATGCTGGTTTTTGTACCATCAGAGATCTCTTACGAAGCGGCTCGCATATTCTACAGACTGCAGGGCAGGCTAATGATCACCCATGCCGGGAACCTGACCTTCAACAATGAGAGTTTCAAAAAGTTCTCAATCCAGGTAGGCACGGCCGTATTATCTTCTCACAAACTCTCAAACCTCAAGGAGAAACTCATAATGCTGAAATGGTTCAAACGAGGCCAGGGGGCGGGTGGCCCGGATTTCTCCGCCGTTGATTCGCAGGAGAAGGCCAGGAACTGCACCGTCAAAGCGTGCTTCACAAGTTGTTATTGATGCCCGCGGAATTGGTGTAAAGGTTCAGTTGGATAGCAGGGTCGCGGATAGGATCACGACCAGCACCAGCGCAAAGGCGCCGGCTAGTGCGCGTGCCCAGTAGCGCGGGTGCTGGTCTGTTTTTGTCTGCTGGTTCAACGGCATTGGAGTGTGCAGCAAAGCCATGTGCGTGAAGGACTGCATCTCGTCGAGCCGCGAATGTACGGGATCGTGAAATCGATTATGGAAGGGATTATGAATCGGATCGTTGATTCGGGTTTTCATAGCGTCACCTCTTCTGGTTTAAGGCTGACTGAGGAAGTCAGCATTATTGAGGCGCGATAAGCAATGAGTGTGCCGGTCATGATTCGATGAAAACCCCTTCAGATTCACTTAGTCACTCCCCATTTAGGCCGTCCAATACACCAACTCGGCTAAATATTTCGCTGAAACCATAGCACTACTTGCGAGATGGTTACTGTGTCCACGGTGCTGGGTATCTGGAGGTTTGATCTTTTTGCCGTCGGAAAGAAGGGTGAGCGAGACAGTTGAGGGAGGTGGAGTCCTGCCCCCAAGACTACCTGCTGCTAGGCGTACCGTAAACGCCACTACTCCTCCTGCGAGTGCTAACTGGGACTACAGACGGGTCGGTAAACCCGGCAACGTTGAGTTCTTTAGAAGTTAACTTGTTGGGCAATGAGCGAGAGGTCTAGCCATTTATACCCAGACCACTCTTGATAACTCTCGCAAACCCGCTCGACGTTGCGCCGTCTCCGATGACCAGGATCTTTCCGGTGTTCATTCATTCGTGGAAGTGACTTCGGTCTTCGCAGGCTTCAGTAGCTCTTCCTTCTGTATATACAAATGAAGAATGGTGCTGCGTGAGTTGTAAATGAGAGGTACTAGCTTTTCGCGCTCGCGAGGCGTAGCTGCGTTTGTCCTGTCGATCAGTATCTTTGCGTGAAGGAACCACTCAGCCGGTTTCGCTTTTTGAAGCTGCGAACCGCTCAACGTTGATGTGAAGTCTCGTAACAGCTCGTCACGCAAACCATCATACTGCTTGTCAGCGGGGATGGAGTTAATCAATGCATCATAGATGACACATTTCTGGTGAAAATAGTCTTCCTCCGATTTTTCATCACTCGGCTCCCAATTAGCTAACGCTCTCATCAATTCAGATAACTGTGACTGCCATTCGGGGGATTCTTTCTCTTGAGCGTTAAACTCATTGCCCGCCGATTTAAATCGCAATCTTCTCATCGCTGATAGAATGGTTTTGGACTTCGCTGATTTCCAATACACGTCATCCCGAACACTACCTTCGCGGCGACCGGGCTTAATCTCATCTTCCGAAATAGGCGAAATGTTTTTGTAAGCTAAAGAGCGAAGCTTGTCATTGAAGTGTGTTACCAGACCAGCTTCCAGTATTTTCTGTTCCTTTGCGGTAACGCTCTCTATGCAACGCTGAGCAGTGAGCTGATTGATCAGATATGTGCGATACGACTCGATTATCTCATCGCCGGGCAGTCCGCGATTCTTAAACTTCGAAACTAAGTCATCGAGCGAGTTCATCGTGGAATTCCAGGGCGCTGAGAAAGCTCGATCATCGGTCGCAATTTTTGCCAGGGCCGTGCTAAACGTGCGACCTAATCGCGCAAGCTCAAGATCCGTCGTCTTGAGTGAAATAAGAATTTTTATGGCGGGCCTAATCTGATTGGACGAGTTAATGTTACTGACATAGTTCTCTACGAAGTAGATGTGCTCTCCGCGCTGAGTTTCTTCCGTGCTGAATCCAGTCTGCGCAATGACTTGAATGGTGTCAAAAAAAGAATCAAGGTCATAAGCTAAGCTGTTTTCGCAGTCCAGCCGATCCAGTTTGAGTTTAATTTCGTCGAACAACTGCCGCGCTTTTTGTTTATTCAGTGGGATCAGGGCTCTAATCGCTCGGCACTGTAGCGACAAGGAGTCAAGGCCAAGTCGAAAAGCCTGGGCCTGATACCCTAATCGGCTATCAACGGCGCTACCAGGCAAAGGAGCGAGTTTAACCGGCTGCTGTGCTTTTGCGGCAGTGTAAAACGCTTCGACTAACAGCTCCTGGCGCCTCTTTCGCTGTTTGATTTCTCCTGATTCCGCAATTCGAATTAGAAGATCAGCCGAGAACTCAGCGGGGACGGATTGCGCATACGTTATGAAAGTCTCTATCTCAGCAGACTTTTTCTCTTCTTTACTGTTGTCGGCTTTGCTTTTGGCATTGGGACCAGATTCCTTTTTGGAATCAATACGTCGCTTAGGATCCGGGCTGGATTTCGACTGCTGCACTGCAAGTCCAGTAGTTGAGGAAAGCACCAACACCAATAGAACAAGTTGTGTCATAGGTGGACGGCCGCTTCAAAGACGCTAGAGATGAGGGAAAAATTCGTAGCCTAGTTTACCTTCTTTTCGGGATCCGTGATACCAGGAAGCTTCACGCTAAAATAATTCTCAATCTCTTTCTGAAGATCTTCAGCAAAGGCCCCAGACCAAATTCTAGTGACTTGCCCTTGGGGAGAAACCACGATTGTCTCAGGCGTTCCGCCGAGCTTGTAGTCTCGCATTGTAAGGATTGGCAAATCCGTGTAGATGGGGAATTCGAGCTTATGCTCTTTAACGTAATCGCTGAGTTTGTTTGACGATAAAGACAAAGCTACAAAGCGATACCGGTTGCCTGCATTTTGGACCAGCGTCCTCATGTTAATAATGTTCTTCGTGCACCATCCACAATCCGGTGTGATGATAAACACGACAGTGGGAAGCTGTGTTGCACTATAGTCGAGTACTGCCGTTTGTCCCTGAGGATCCTTGGCTACAATTGAGGGCAACGTATCGCCGAGCGCTAGTCTGCTTTCAGACTTCAGTACACTGATGGTTCTTTTCAGGCTGGCAACTCTTCTGGCTAATAACAGGTTGATAGCCAGAGAACAAACCAAGAGACCACCAAGGAGCAGTAGCGCTCGAATGCGAGCTTCCGACGATCCCTTGGGTACACTTCGCCTATATAAATCAGTTAATGAACCCATGTTAGGGCTCCCGTTCCGGCACTAAGCACAACAGACCAATGGCCTATTTCATCCAGATGTTCTGAGAAGCGTGCCGCCCTAATCAGCTATTCAATTTGGGCATTGTCTTCACAGATATGAGGCTTTGACTCAGAACATTCAGGGTAGATTGTTTTGCAAGTCGCAGACTCGGCACAGTCAACCTGATATTTACAACACGTTCTTGCTTGTGCGCTAAACATCCACGGCGCGCCGGCTTCCATTGCTGAGTAGCCGAGGATTGTCAACGCAAGTACAAAAAAGAGAAATTTGAGTAGGACTTTCATCGCTCTGCCTCACTTTCAAGGTAAGCTTGGTTAAGTTTGCTGGACAGGTTTTGGAGGTGAGCCGGACTATCTTCCTTTTTCTTTGCGCTGTCAAGACAATCTTTTGTTGGTCCATGAGGGGCAAAAGTACTCAATGTTGAAGAATGTCACTGCGCACACGGATCAATCTCCGCAAGCTTCAGCTTGTAAACTTCCATTTTCTGTCCGAGGCGTTGCTGCACACCTGATAGTTTTCCATTAGGCAGTACACCCAGATTCAGATTCTTCGTTCCCCCGCAAAACGGAACCGGCTCCGTGGGTACATTGAACTTACTCAGCAACGTCGCATCACCGTAGATGGGGACACCGTTCACCAGGACAAGCGAAACGTCCTGCGGCTTTGATTGGACCAGGGTGTCGAATGGCTGAGCTGGATCTCCGTGCAGTAGGAATAAGTCAGCAAACAGTCCTGGCTGAATCGTTCCTACCTTGTCGTCGAGGCGTGCGATTCTCGCCGGGATCGACGTGGCCATTTCGAACAACTGCTGATTCGAGAAGAATCCGCCGAGACGAGTCTTGTTAAGTTTGGCGGCATACTGAATTTCAGCCAACATGTTTTTGCTTCCCGAAGGCGCCCAATCCGGCGCCAGTGCGATCGAAACACCTTCTCTGAAAGCAGCAATCACGTCCGTCGTGGTGTCATAGAGAATCACGTTACTTGACGGAGACCAGATCAGGGCCGTGGCCGCTGCTCTCATATTTGCAAAATCACTCTTGTCGAAAGCGACACCATGTATAACGGCGGTAGTGGGAGCAAGAAATCCGCGCCCTTTAAGCAGGTCAAATTCCTTGATTGAGTCAGGGTCTGTCCTTTTGCCTTCGGCGACATGGATCAGCACAAGATCGATTTCTTTCGCGGCCACCTTTCGCCGCACTTCGGCGGCGGTTGCATCACTCAAATCTCGGCTGACACCAAGAACATTTTGAACTCTTTCATGTCCGTGCCGTGGGTAAAAGCCGGAGTCAATCTCCAGCTTCCTCACCGCGAGTCGAGATAAGCAGGCAGGAAAAGTCGTACCGAATGATCTGAGAAGGAACGTGCCTGAGAACGTGGTGGTCCCACCCGTGATTGCCTGTACTTCGGCAAACTCGGCGATATCACAGAAACCCTGCGGATCATCTTGTATGTTACGAGCTGGCGTAGAAATTTCCTGCTTGTACTTCTCAAATGAGCGCCATTCGTACCGGTTGTTGAACAGTTGCCCGGCGTCCCATGGTTCAAACATCGCGTACATTGGATGGTTGTGTAGATCAATAAACCCGGGAAAGATGATGTCGTTGGTGTCGACCCAGATGGCATCCTCTTCTTTCGGAAGCGTCTCCGACACAGCGCTAATCTTCCTGTGCTTGATTACAACCCATCCCTTGTTGAGAACCTTTTCCGGAGTAACCACACTACCGCTGATAACGATTGTTCGATCCTGGGCTGGAATTACCGAGCAGGCCCAGAGTGTGAGAAGGCAGACAAATACAAGCCGCCATTTTTTGACCTGGATCATGGATGCTCCTTCGTTTCGTTTCAATGAGTGGATCAGGTTGGACTACTGGCTGGATTTGGCGAGTGTGTAGCAGAAGCTCGAGAGTTTCAGCCGTCGCCGAAAACGGCTGCGACTATATTCCCTCGTGTTTTAGTCTGTCAATAAATGAAAACCGGATCGATCAAGAGAGTTGTGCCGGCAACACGATCGTGAACGTGCTGCCGTGGCCGGGCGTGCTCACGAGATTGATCGAGCCGCCGTGCACTTCGACGATCCATTGGGCGATCGAAAGACCGAGGCCGGCGCCGCCCATTGTGCGCGCGCGTGCTTTGTCAACGCGGTAGAAACGATCGAAGACGTGCGGCTGGGCTTCGGCGGGAATGCCGATGCCCGTGTCGCGCACGACGATCTCGGCGTTTCCGTTTTGTCGCGCGAGAGCGAGTAAGATCTCGCCGCCTGCGGGAGTGTATTTCACGGCGTTGTCGAGCAGGTTCAGAAGCATTCGTTTGAGGAGATCTTCATCACCATTCAAATCGATCGATGGAGAATCCTTTTCAAGCCTCAACCGCACGCCCTTCCGAAACGCCAGCACCTGCGCCGCGCGGGCGCAGTCTCTGACGGCGTCGTTCAATGAAACGCACTCCTTGTTCAAAGCGGCGCGTGTGTTTATCGGTTGACGCGCGAGAATGAAAAGATCTTCAACGATGCGCGAGAGTCGTTCAGCTTCATCCTGAATCAATGACAACGACTCCTGATACTCTGCGACGGTCCGTGTCTTCCCGAGCGCTACTTCTGTCTCGCCACGCAGAACAGCCAGCGGCGTCCGCAACTCGTGAGAAGCATCGGCGATGAATCGCTGCTGCTCGTTGAAAGCATTCTCAAGTCGAGCGAGCAGGTCGTTGATGGTGGTGGCGAGGCGGCCGAGCTCGTCGCGCGGATTTGTCACGTCGAGTCGCGCCGCGAGGTTTTCTGCGGAGATGCGTTGAGTCTGGCTGTTCATTGACGCAACCGGCGCAAGGCTTTTTCGCGCCAGAAAGTAACCACCGGCAGACGCCAACAACAGGACGAGCAAAACTCCTGCGTACAGATCTCGACGCAGCTCACGCAGTCCATCTTCGATCACGCTCAACGGCTCGGCGACCGCCGCAAACCCAAGTGTCTGGTCTGACGACAACGGAACGACTGTGACTCGCAATCCATTCACACTCGCATGACTAAAACCTCTCGCACGCGCGTCAGCCAACACTAGGGAAGGAATCGCGATAGTGGAGCCGGCGAGATTCGCTGACGCAGCGATCGGATTGCCTGTGTTGTCGGTGAGTTGTACGTAACGGTTGGGGAAAGTTATTTCCGCCAGGACCACTTCGCCTGCCTTGGACGATGTGTGGGTCTCCGCCAGTTCTTCGAGGTAGGCACTCGCAACCGTTTGCGCAGTCGAGCGCAACGACTCATCCTGCCGCTCGTGAAAGCTGTTGCCGGCCGCGTAGTAGATTACGAGCGCAAACGCGATGAGCGAGAGCGCGAGCACGCCCGCGTACCAGAGCGTGAGTCTTATGCGAACCGAATCAAACATGCTTCATGGTAACGCCGGAACTCAGAAGTTCCACGTCAGCGCCACCCCATACTGCCGCGCCTGCCGGTTGAATTGCGGTGTGATCAGCAGACGTGCAGACTTGCCGATTTCACCATCGTCTTCTTCATTAAGCGTTTCGCGATGGCGTGTTTTGTACACAAACTTTCCGATGCTGTAACCCAACGCGCTGCCCGCGAGCACATCGGAAAGATAGTGTTTGTGCCCCGTGAATCGCGCGAGGCTAACCGCCGTCGCAATTCCATAAGCTGCTATTTGCACGGCGGGTCGATCTTTGTATTCGTGGGCGATGACGGTTGCAACCGCCCACGCCTGCGTGCTGTGACCGGAAGGGAATGAGCTGCCACCATCGAAGAATTCGCTTCGTTCCCGGCCGTCCATTGGTCGCGCGCGTTGCGAGATTCCTTTGAGCGCCGCTCCCGCAATCATGCTGTTGACGAGGGCTTCAGCACTCAGCAGTCCTGTCTCTCGTGCTCGATAATCATTGTTCTTGCGACCGATCAAATAGAAAGTCGAAGCGACAGCGCCCAGGCCGTAAACCGATCCCGCATAACTGATCGCTTGACTCGCTTTGAGCTGACGTTGGGATTCGAACATCTCGTCGCCCGTGATTCGATCGGTGGTAATCAACGCCATCAATCCGATGCCTGCTGGAACAACCCACTTCGTATCGCGGCGTTCGAAATGCAGCGGCGCAGTCCAGATTGCTTTCTGATCGCTCAGGATGTTTTTGAAAAACTCGCGTTCGAGTGATGGAGTCGGTTTGGGTGTTTGCGCGTGCAGGGCAACCGTAGCTGCCAGCATCAATACGGTCATGCCGAAGAGGCATCGCGATCTTCTGTTTCTTCGCATATTATTGCCTTTTTTAGATCATTGTTACATTAACTGAAATTATCGCAACGGGCGGCCACGGAGCGCCGCCCCTACAGTTGATGCGAGCATTGCGTACACGGTAGGGGTGACTATTAGGGATAATCCCAACGCTATTGTCAATCCACCGATGACGGCGATCGCGAGCGGTTGCAGTAACTCTGAGCCGGCGCCGATCGCGAGCGCCAAAGGCAGCATGCCGAGCATTGCGGCCAGTGACGTCATTAGCACCGGCCGGAATCGTCGACGTCCCGATCGCAGCAGTGCTTCCCGCAATGTGTCGCCTGAGGCCAGGCGCTCTTCAACAGCGTCGAGCATCAAAATTCCGTTCTTCGCCACGATGCCCACGATCATGATCATTCCCATCAACGACACCACATTGAGCGTCGAGCCGGTGATAAACAGCGCCAGCAACACACCGCTCAACGCGAGCACCGCACCGGTAACGATCGCGATCGGATGTGCAAACGATCGAAACTCGATAAGCAAAGTGATGAAGACCAGCATGACGGCCAGCACAAGCGCCATCATCAGCTCACGAAAGCTGGACTGTTGCTCCTCATAAAGTCCACCAAACTCAACAGTCATTCCGGGTGGTAATTTGACGTCCTTCGCCAGTTGCTCGCGAATTTGACGAATCGCCGTACCGAGATCGCTACCTTCAAGGCGCCCGGTCACTGCGATCATCTGCCGCAGGTTCTCGCGCTCGATCTCGGCCTGGCCTTTGTCGATCTCGACGTCTGCAACCTGATCGAGCCGGAAGAGTTGTCCCGACGAAGAACGCACTTGCAGCGCTTTCACGTTGTCGAGCGACGTGCGCACGTTCGCCGGAAAGATCACGCGCACTTTGATCAACCGATCCTGTTGCAGGATCGACGACGAGGCATCGCCCGACATCGCGGTCGTGATCGTCGCCGCCACATCGTTCGCCGTCACCCCGAATTGCGATGCACGCAGAGGATCGATTCTGAACGTGACTGCTGGTCCACTGATGACGATGCCGTTCAGCGTATCAACGACGCCCGGAACTTTCTTGATCGCGCCTTCGACTTCATCTGCCGCCGACTGCAACGCCGCCGCGTCTTCGCTGAACAGCTTCACTTCGATCGGCTCGGGATTGCCTTGCAGGTCTCCGATCACGTCCGGCACGATGCCGACAAACTCCGTATCGAGTGACGGTTCTGACTCAGCGATCTCGCCGCGAAGCTCCGCGATCACTTCCTGTGTGCTGCGTTTGTGATCCGGCTTGAGCTTGACGGCGATGTCTCCGGTGTTCGGCTCAGTCACGAAGAGACCCATCTCCAAACCCGTGCGCCGCGAGTAGCTGTCGACTTCCGGCGTCTTCATTAACAACTCCTCGACGTGCTGGAGCATGCGATCGGTTTCCGCAAGTGAAGAGCCGGGCGGCGCGAGATAGTCGAGTATGAAAGCGCTCTCGTCGAACTCAGGTAGAAACTCGGAGCCGAGCGCGTTGTAAAGCGCATACGAACCCGCCAGCACCAAAACGATAGTGAGGCCCACGATCCATCGTCGATCAAGCGCGACACCGAGCACGGTTTCGTAACGCCTGATGATCGCGCCGAGAACTCTGCCGTGAGGTACTTCATCTCCTGCTTCATCGCCGGGTTTCGCTCTGACGAATCGCTCCGCCAGCACCGGCGTGAACGCCAAAGCAAGGACGAGCGACGTCAGCAAAGCGACTGCCATCGTCAACGCAAGTGAGCGAAAGAAAACTCCGGTGACGCCCGTCAACAACGTCAACGGCAGAAACACAACGACCGGGGTGATCGTCGAACCGACGATCGGAACAGTGATCTCCGAAACCGCGCTTTGCACTGCTTCGCGCCGCGATTCGCCGCGTGAGATGTGCGTGTAGATATTCTCGACCACGACGATCGCGTCGTCGATGACGAGACCGATCGCGGCGGCAACGCCTCCGAGTGTCATCAGATCAAAGCTCAGTCGCGCGAGCCACATGGCGAGAAACGTAACGAGGATCGTCACGGGTATCACGACGATCGCGACGAGCGTCGTGCCCCAGTTGCGTAGAAACGCGTAAAGGATCACCACTGACAGCAACAGGCCGATCAGAATCGAGTCGCGCACCGAATTGATCGAATCGCGCACGAGCAGCGACTGATCGTAATAAGCTGCGACGCGCACGTCTTTCGGGATCTGTCCGCGCATCGCATTCAACGCGGCTTTCACGTTGTCGACCACGGCAACCGTATTTGCATCCGGCTGTCGATTGATGTTGACCAGCGCGGCTGGATGACCGTCGGCAGTGACGATCGTGTACTGCGGTTCCACGCCCGGTGAAACTGTCGCGACGTCTGACACGAGCACCGGCGCGCTGTTAACTGTTGCGACGACGATGCCGTTGAGCTCGTCCGGCCTTCTCGCCTGGCCGCTGATCAGCGCGAGCTCGAGCTGGTGGTTTTCTTCGATTAGACCAGGCGAGACGATGATGTTTGAGTTGCGAATCGCTTCGGCGACTTGTTGTGCGGAGACGTTGTGGGCCGCCAGCTTTTCGGGATCGATCGTGACGTGAAACTCGCGCGTCTTACCGCCTGCGACGCCGACGATCGCGACGCCGGGCAAACGCGCCAGTTGTGGCCGCACGATGTAAGTTGCGAGATCCGTGAGCGTCGCTTGATCGCGTTTATCTGACGTGAGGCTGTAGCCCGAGACTGGAAACACAGCGAAAGTGAGGCGATCGATGTTTCGGATCTCGGCTGTCGGTGGCAGCGAAGTCAACAGTTGTGACATTCGTGCCTGAACCAGGCTCAACTCCTGATTGATGTCGCCGCTCCAGGTAAAGTAGAGACTAATCTCGGTCGAGCCACGCGCGGTCTTCGACTTGATGCGCGCGATACCGGGAATGCCGTTCATCGCCTCTTCGACGGGACGCGTGACTGAAACGAGCGTCTGTGATGCGGGCGCCTCTCCGTTATCGACGATGATGACGATGCGAGGAAAGTCAGTTTCGGGAAAGACAGCGATCGGCAGTTGCGTCGCAGCGTAGAGCCCGGCAGCACACAGCAGCCCCACGATCACGAGGATCGCGCGCGACTGCCGTGAGACTATTTGAGCAAGTGCCATTTGAAATTAGCCACGGATGGACACGGATGAACACTGATCAGAAATGCTTTAGGGTTCTTTCTGATCCGTGTTTTCCGTGTTCATCTGTGGCTCGACTTTTGTTCCGTCGGCCAACGCGTAGTTACCTTCGATCACGACGGTTTCGCCGCCCTTGAGACCTTCGACGATCTCGATCTTGTCGGGTGTGCGGATGCCGATCGTCACTTTCGTTTCATGCGCCACGTTCTGATTGTCGACGACCATCACGGTTCCTTCGGTTGCATTACTCGTTTCGAGTGTGACCGCCGAGACGGGTACGACCACAGCGTCGTTTTTGGAGTTCGCCGCGATCGTGACCTGCGTGGCGCCATTCGCACGCAATTTCCCATCGCCGTTGCCCAGCGTTATCCAGACCTCGATTGTGCGATTAGCAGGATCGCTGGAGCGACTCAAGAGCGTGACTTGTCCGTGCATCTCCTCGGCTGAGGTGTCGGTCGGTACGACTGTGGCCGTGTCGCCGGTTTTCATTTGAGCAACGGCGGTGTCTGAAAAAGGCGCCTTCACGATCACGGTGCTCGTGTCGGCGATCGTCACCAGCTTTCCACCAGCGGAAGCAAACTCCCCCTGGTACTGAAATTGATCCGTGACGATGCCCGTGAGCGGCGAGCGAATCGTGGCGTAGCTTAGTTGTGCGTCGAGCGTCGCGAGATGTTGTTGTGCTTGCGCGGTGCGTGCGGCCGCGAGTGCGCGATCGTTCGGATTCAGTGAGCGTGCTCGCAGCGCGACTGTTTGTTCCTGAAGACGTTGCTCGTCTTCGGCCGTAGTCAAATCGAGTTGGGAAGCTTCGAGATCTTTTTTCGAGATGCCGCCTTTTTCGTAGAGTGCGCGGCGTCGTTCGTAGGTGGCGCGTGCATTGTTAACCTTCGCACGCGCGTCGTTCAGTGCTTTTTGATCTTCGGCGTTTGTTTTGGGAATCGTGCCGGTGACGAGGCTGCGTTCGTTCGCGCGGGCTTCGTTGAGCGCTGCGACTGCCTCGGCGCGTTGTGCCTGAAGGTCGCGTGATTCGAGGACTGCGATCACTTCTCCAGCACGCACGAGCTTGTTCTTCAACAACGGCATCGACTTGATCTGCGCGCTGATCTTCGCGCCGACATCCGCTTTTTCGCGCGGCCAGATCGTGCCGACGGCCGTGACGGGCGCGGCGATCGTGGACTTTTCGGCTTTGGCGACTTTGACGCTGACTGTCGGTGTCGCTTCCGGTTCTGCTTCCGTTTTCGAGCTCCGCGCGCGCCAGATGATCAGGATCGCGATGAGCAGGACCACAAGGCCCATCACGATCAGCAGGACATTTCGCTGGCGCACGGTTTTCATTAACGTCCGGTGGCTTGTCTCAAACGCGCGAGCGACGTTTGGTAATCGAAGATTGCCTGGTAAAGCGCGTTGCGTTGCTCGACGAGCGTTGTTTGTGCGTCGGTGACTTCAACTATCTGTGCTTCGCCGGCGCGGTAACGTGCTATCGATGCGGCGATGTTGTCCTGTGCTCTTGCGACCCCTTCACGCGCAACGTCGATGCGCGTTTTGGCGCTGTCGACCTGCGCGCGCGCGGCGTAAAACTGTTGCGTAAAACCACGCAACGCGATCGTTCGCTCATTCTCCGCGAGATCCGCCCGCAAACGCGCTTGTCGCTCACGACTCCGCGTCGCCCCCCAATCAAAGATCGGAATCGAGAACGTAATCGCCGCAGACACTCCGGTGTGTTCCTTCAGCCGTGGCGCTTTCAGCGAATCAGTGTCAAAGCCGCCGTTTACCGAATACGAAAGGGAAGGCAAACGATCCGCGTGAGCGATCCTGATCTCCTCTTGCGCCGCTCGCAGTTGTTGTTCGAGTTGAATGAACTCAGGCCGCCGCGAAACCTCTTCAGCTTTAAACTGCTGGTAATCGGAGCCCACCGGAATGTCCACCGCCAGATCGGTCGTGTTGATGGGTCGCGAGAATTCATAACCGACGAAGACTCGCAACGCACCCGCTGCGATCTCTTCGTTTGCGCGCGCGCGTTCCAGTTCATCGCGACGCGTCAGCGTTTGCAAACGCGCGCGCGTGACATCAACCGAAGCCACTTCGCCGCCGCTCAGTAGCAACGATGTCGTGCGTTCAAACTCTTCAGCCGCAGCAAGGTTTCCTTCCGCCGCGCCGCGCTGCGCACTGGCGAGCGCAAGCCCGTAGTAAGCTTCGATCACAGCCTGGGCCAATGCGCGTTTCGCAGCGTCAGTTCCCGCGTGTGCGGCAGCCATTAACGCGCGACTGCGTGCGAGCGATGCACGCAAACGGCCCGCGATATCGAAATCTCCAGAGACGTTCACTAATGCGTCGGTGACACCGATGCCATCCGCCGAAACGAAACTCGGTGTACGCGGCTCGCCGGGTGGCAGGCCCAAGGCGGGCGACGTGTAGATGTAACTCAGCGGCGTCGTGACCTTCGGCAGAAATGCAGCCCGCGCTTGGCGTACGTCTTCTGCGGCGATGCGCTCGTTGATTGCGGCTGTTTGAAATGTCGATGCCTGCGCGTTTGCGAGTCGCAAAGCGTCATCCAGCGAAAGGGGTGTTTGTGCGTGTAGCGTTGAAAGGCAGACTAACGCGAACAGCACCGCAAGGGGGAATTCCTTCGGTCTTGCTCGTTTCGTCATACTCGTAACGTAATCGGGCCGAGTATAGCCGGGCCAACCTTAATGGAAGATTAATAGGCGGTGGCAAATCAGCGGCGAACGTCGAGCATGTAGCCTTCGCCGCGTCGAGTGTGAAGCAGTTTGAGCGAGTGTTTTCCGTCGATCTTCTTGCGCAGGCGATTCATGTAGACTTCGATCGTGTTTGAAAAGGGATCGAACGTGTCGTCCCAAACGTGTGCGGCGATCTCCGCGCGTGAGACGAGCTGGCCCGCACGTCGCGCGAGATATTCAAGCAGCGCATATTCTTTCGCCGTGAGTTGGACCTCGTGATTGGCCCGTGAGACGCGGTGACTGATCGAGTCAACCATGAGATCGCCAACCTCGAGCACGTCGGGACGAAGTTGCGAATCGCGTCTGAGCAGTGCGCGAATGCGTGCGAGCAGCTCGCGAAATGAAAATGGCTTGGTGAGATAGTCGTCGGCGCCGGCGTCAAATCCCGTGACGCGATCGTCGATCGCCGCGCGCGCGGTCAGCATGAGGATCGGAGTTGTGTCGCCCCGTGTTCGCAGCTCGCGGCAAACTTCGTATCCGTCATGCTTCGGCAATAACACGTCGAGCACGATCACGTCGTAGTCGTTGATCGCCGCCTGATAAAGCCCCGTCTCTCCATCCTGAGCGACGTCGACAGCATAACTATTCTCACGCAACCCCCTGGCGATCACTCCCGCCATGCGTGCGTCGTCTTCGACCACCAGTATTCGCATTACTCCCTGCGTTTGGTGCGACTCTTTTGTGTAGCGACATCCACCTGATGCGCGGCTTCGTCGATCTCGTCGATGTCGATCACTTCTTCAACCGCACGATGATCGCGACGCTGCTTCGTCCACAACTGCTGCTGGTGCGTGAGCTCTTGAGCGAGTGGCTCGTAAATTTCGCGGCGGCCTTCATCGTCCGCGTAGCCCCACAAACCGCTGTAGCAGTGACGGTCGTCGCCCCAACCGGGATAGTCAATGATTGGATACAGGCACAACGCTTCGAGTTCGACGCCCGCTGCCGCAGCCGCGCGTGCCTCCTGACCGATATAGCGCAACCATTGTGGGCGCGCGTCGCCCTCGATGCCGGTCTCAGCGATAAAGATCGGTCTGCGATATCGCTCATAAACTTCTTGCAGCATCTCGCGGATGGGCCGGTGCAGCGGGTGCGAAGGCGGCAGCAACATGTCCTTGCGACGCCGCGATGCAGGCGTGTGTGGATCCTGATGAATCCACTGGTTGTTCGAGTAGTAATTAACGCCCAGTAGATCGAGATACTCAGGGCGACCGCCGAGCTCGGGGCAGATTCTTCCACTCAGCATGTCCCAAGCCTGGAACTGCGACATCCGGTAATCTTCTGCCGCGGGCGCCTCTTGGGGATAGTCCGGATCGACGGCGATGTGAATGATCGGCTCAGCGTGACAGATGCGCGCGCGTGGATCCACTTCGCGCACTGCTTCGATCGCGGCGATCACTGCGCGCACGAGTTGCGCCTTGAGCTCGGGACCGCGCTGCTTCGCAAACGGATTCAGGAACCCCGCATCGCCGCCACCCCACGACACAAACGAGATCTCATTTGCCGGTGTGACATAAATCGGTCCGCCCGACTCTTCGAGCATGACTTCGGCGGTGGCGCGTGCGAAGCGTGCGAAGCGCTCGACGAAGGCGGCGCTCCAGATGTTGAGCCCGTCCGGCCAACCGTAATGGAATAAATCCCAGATGACTTGTGTTTCCGTCTCGCGCGCCGCGCGCAGCATTGGAACGAGGCTGGAAAAGTCGTAGCGAAAAGGCGACTTCTCGATCAGGTGCCAGCGCACACCATCGCGCGCCGTGCGTATGCCGGCTTCCTGTAAGCGCGTGTAATCTTCGAGGGCAAACTCGCCGTGCCGTGTTGATGCGATGAGATCGAGACGTTGTCCGGCAAAGCGCCCGAGCGCTTTACGCCGGGGCAAACGGTGCGTCGAGCACTCAAAACCGCCCATCCAAAAGCTCTGGAAGACCGAGCTATCTACCGGAGCGGGTGAAATATCCGGGTTCTCTAAGATGCTACTCATATGAGGTAATCATACACATGGTGAGGCGAGTCGCAACTGTCACTTTTTTATTCGTACGTATTGGAGTCTAATCCTGAACAAGCCAGCGAGTAGTCGGTTGCCCATTGAGCAGAAAGATAACGTTAGTGCTCGTTCCTGGGTGCGACGTAAGTGCGGAAATGGGATGTATATTTCGTTTCTGAGACTTTCCAGATTGTGCCGTCACCCACGATCCGTTCGCCTCCGATGTTTCCCTTACTGCCATACCACTGGCCCAGCCATTGATTTACTCCAGGAGCGGGAGCGTCCACATAGTGAACTACGATTGCATATTTCTTTCCCTTGATCTGCTCAATCGGTTCAGGGAATGTTATGAGGTTCGAAAGCGGAGATTCATCATCTACTGTTACCTCGCCGAGCAGGATGCCGGGAATACTATTTTCAAGGTCTTCGATCGTGTAGAGCGCTACGCTCAGTTTGGCCTTCTGATAGCTCTGACCTGGGTTAAGACTGCGCTTCGATATCACGTCGATATTAACGCCGGTGAGTCGGCCAGTAATTCCGGCGATATATGTTTGACCGACGTGTGAGTACCTTTCATTGATGTTGCCTCCGGAATTTGTTGGTTCAAGGAACGATTGGTCGACTATGCCTTCTTTGGGAGGAGTTGGGGATACACTCTCACCGCCGATTTTTGCGATCGTTTGTTGTTGGAATGGTAGAAGCAGGATTAAAGCCAGAATGAAACTCGACATTTTGAATCATCTCCTGATCTCCGATAGCTACAGATTAAGGCTGGCAGTATCGGATCGCAGCGCTTTGTATACCTCAATTCAAGGCTGAGAACAACAGATCCGCAGACGAGCTCCGTGCGTCTTGCTGGATGAGACAAAAAGCCGCGGGAGTCATTTTCCGGTGGCTTTGCAAAGTCGTAGGCTCCCCACCGTGGACAATCATCGCAACTCTTTTTCTGACTTCACCGGCAGAAATACTTGATTTCTTGTGGCAGTTGCGAGAAATGCTTTACCTGGCAACTGATCCTACCTTGCGGCCACCAAACCCGGAACCCGGAATTGCGCAGAGGAATTTCTTTTCTTTTGTTAAAATGCAGCTTATCTGCGAATGGACAGTGAAACTATGCAAACGATCTATGAAGCCGCAGGCGGTGAAGACGCGCTGCTGAGGTTGGCGCACGCGTGGCACACGCGCGTGCTGGAGGACGAAGTGGTTAGCCATGCATTCAGCCACGGATTTCATCCCCAGCACACCGCGCGCCTTGCTGCGTACTGGGCGGAGGCGCTCGGTGGGCCAACAACGTACACAGACCAGTACGGGGATGAGACGTCTGTGGTGCGGATTCACAGCGGTAACGGGCCGCACGAGGAGATGGACCAGCGAGCGATTGCCTGTTTCGATCAAGCGCTGCAAGATGCCGGGCTGGATAACAACGAGCGGCTCAGACGCGTGCTGCACGATTACTTTGCGTGGACAACCACGACCACGATGTCTCGTTACCACCACTCAGCGGGGGATGTGCCGGACGGTTTGCACATCCCTAAGTGGTCCTGGAACGGACTCGTCAGTCACGCGGATATCCAGACCGGCAGAGAAACCCATTAGCAAATCCCGCGTGTTTGTGCGCCTCCATCACAAACAGCCGGTTTTACAACCAACCAGGTCGTGACAGCTCCTGCTGCTACGCCGCCTATGATCAACCAGGTCTTCGTTGAAACGCCACCACCGGCTTTGCTGACGCTATCAACCTCCGAATATGCAATCGACTGCGACGTTCCAGTCTTTGAATCTCTCAGATTAAAAGAGACAGGTTCAACCGAGGTGATATAACCCTTAACCTTTGTCTTATCACGAAACCTGACTTCAACTTGCGAGTCTTTTGACGCTGCCAGTATCTGTACTCTTGCGCGAACCTTCTCAGTATCTGGATTCGATTGAGCTGTCGCGTGTGAAGGCAACGCAAGATTCACAGCGGTGATGATTAGCGACAGCGCAACGGCTACATATTTTTTAGTCAAACGTAATAGTCTCCCATCGTTGAGTATTAACCAGCGCCGTATTGGCAATGATTGTGCCCAGGAAATGAGGGTGTAAATGCAGATATGGAAGAGAAGCGGGCGCAGCAAAAAATAGTCAGGTGACAGGTGATCTCAACGGTTTTCCAACTAGCGTGCCGATCAACCCCACTGAAGTCGCTACCCAGCCAGCCAGCGCGAGGTAAATAAAGTAGCGAGGAATCACGAGCAAGGGCGAGAAGCCGATGGCGTTCGACAGTTGGAACGTGCAGACCGTGTACATGCCGAAAGGGAAGACCATGCCCCAGTATTGTGGGTCGTATTTCAGAGGGAACCTTTTGTAAACATGTCGCCAGAATCCGAGTGCGAGGAGTAGCGGAATCCACCACGTGGCTGCGGCCCAAAAGAACAGAGTGAATCCTTTCAGAAACGGAACTACTTCGTTAAGCAGCGGCCATCCTGGAGCAGCAATGATCAGTCGCGCACCCGCCAACGTCGTGATGGCGACCGCGCCCATGTTGATCCAGTAAGGCGGCGTGAGTGACGCTGTGGTTACGTTTACAAAGGTGAAGCGATAGAAAATCAACGTGATGAGCGGCAAATAGAGCATGCAGCCGAGCAGAAACATGCACAACGTGAAGAAAAGAATCGGCTCGCGATAGTTGATCACGCGGCTGACGAGTAGTGTTCCGAGCACGGAAATCGATTGCGTCGCGACGACCGCAAGCAGCCAGCCACCATTCAAGCCCGCCTCGATCGATGGTTTGTTTTCACGCACAGTCACGGCCGTGAAGAACGTGTACATGATCACAAACCAAAGGCTTATGCCTGCAAACCAAAGCACCATCGCCGGACGATATCGATCGACGACAATCAGCAGCGCGCTTCCCAATACACACGTGCCCGCGACGACTGTAAAGAATCCCGGGCCCCTGACGTGATCTTTGATATCAGCTTTAGCTCGAGAAAAGAAAAACACGAGCCGCAGCAGTAACAACAAGCAGAGCACGGCGTAAGCGATAATATTAATCACGAGCAGGACGAACGAAAGCGTCGTCATTTGCAATAGGAAACAAGCGATCGAGATGATTCCCGTGGCCATTACGAGCGCGAAGTATCCGGGAAACAGATCTGCTACTGCACGTGAAAGAATGTTGGGCTGGCTGGAGTTATTCATCGGAGGCAGATTCTTCATTGCATCGCTTGCAGTCGAGCTCCAGACCGATATGTGAGGCGCGACCGTCCGTGGTCAGGACCCACGGGCGATTGGTCATGGGCGGGTCGTGGCGGACGTGTTGTCGATGGCCGCACGCCAAAATGGCGCGCCAATGATCCTCGTCGTCCTTATCGAAACCTGTGATCTTCTGCTTCATCTGGAGTCGCGGATGTAGCCGGTGCTGGTCTTGCGGCGCGAGGTTGGGCGCCACCACTTGATGATCGAGAGCGTAATCGCAAAGCAAACACCTGACGCGATCACGAGTGGTAACAGGACCGAATAATGACGAGCGAGTGCGGCGTCAACCGTCGCCGCCAGGATCCAGAGCTGCGCGATATTGATCATGACGAGCATGATCAATCGTGCTTGCCACACTGCGGTCTGGCCTGGTTTCGAGCGCATCTTCAGCTCCTTCTACCGGTGGCCCACATTTGCCCGTCACGGACTTCAACCTCGATCACGTCCAGGGCGCGCGGTGGTGGGCCATAAAGAACAGCGCCGGTAGCAGCATCGAAGGTGCCCTCATGGCAAGGGCATTCCAATCGTTGCTCAGCGCGCGAGTAGTAAACAGGGCAGCTCAGGTGCGTACACTTTTGTCCGTAAGCATGATAAGCGCCGTCTGCGGTGCGAATCAGGATGGCGGAGTCGCGCTCCGTCGGATAACTAAAGTTCAAACTGCTATTTGGTCCAAGTGCCTCAGCGCCCTCGATCGGCGCAGCAGCTAACGACACTGATTCACGTGCATCAAGCGCGGCCTTTCCCACGAATCCGGCAGCGCCAACGAAGAGCGCGGCTGATGTCAGTCCAAGGAAATTGCAGAATTCACGACGAGTGACCTGAGCTTCCTCATCGCGCTCGTAAGGAAACTCAGCCTGAAAAGGTGCTGTAGCTGCGCGGACATCGCTTTCGTCTGACAGATTCTTAGTCATAATTAGCTTGGCCTACAGTAGTCGAACAGCGGGGGCAAGCCCCTCTTCCTGACTTGTTCATTCCACTGAGTCGTTCGAAAAAGAACAAGTCAGGAAGAGGGGCTTGCCCCCGCTGAGTCCTGACTTGGTCCAACAGTGATCATTAAAACTCATTGCTCTTGTCTGAATGTTCAACCTGCGTATCGATCCATGACTCTGCCGGCGCGCCCTGAGCAGGCGTTAACTTTCCCTCGAACACACCACAACCCTCGACCCTCACTTCCTCAGCATCCGCCGGCAACATCAAATAGACTTTCGTCTCAACTTTCTGATTACCAAAGACGTGTACATTCACGGGCTTCGTCCGTCGCAAAGGCACGATTTGTTCATACTTCCCAAACGAGATCGCGCCCGTCGGACACACACTCGCACACATCGGCTTCAACCCTTCCGAAGAACGGTCGTAACACATGTCACACTTCATCTGGAGATGAATCTGGGTGTTGTACTTCGGCACTCCAAACGGACACGCGTTCACGCAGTTTCTGCAATCGAGACAGCGCGGCTTTAACGCCGACATCACCACACCGTCATCCGAAACTTTGATCGCATCCGCCGGGCAAACCAATGCGCAGGTTGGTTCTGTGCAATGCATGCACACAGTCGGCATCGTCGCCGTCGTTTCCGCGCGATCGATGTAATCGACAAAGATCATCGAATACCCTTTGTGTGTGGCGCATTCCCGACAAGCCGCAACGCAGGCTCGACAGCCAATGCAACGCTGCGGATCGATAAACATCGTCTCTTCCATCCGCTAACCCCTTTTCACCTCGCTCGCTGACGCGCCTTTGCGTTGCCTGCCTAGAATCGGCAACTGTCGCGCATGAATCTTTTCAATCCGCGCGGCGCAAGCCTTGAACTCGGGAATCTTCGACGTCGGATCGAGCGCCGGGTTCGTCAGTTGATTCACCGCGAGTTGTTCGCCCCAGTGATACGGAATAAAGATCGTGTCCGGGCGAATGGTTCGCACTACCAGCACCGGAAACACGCCTTCGCCGCGTCGCGAGATCACGCGCACGCGCTCGCCATCATTGATCTTTAGTTTCGCCGCCGTCTCCGGATGCACTTCGACATACGGCTCCGGACATTGCTCCACGAGGAAACCAATGCGTCGTGTTTGATTACCCGAAAGATACTGGTAAACGACGCGTCCACTCGTCAGTATCAACGGAAACTCTTCGTCAGGAACTTCGTTCGGCGGCTTGTATTCGATCGCATGAAACTTCGCTTTACCGTCGGGATGATAGAAGCGATCCTCAAACAGTCGTGGCGTGCCAGGATGATCCTCGGTCGGGCAAGGCCAGAAGATACCGTTATTCTTTTCGATCTTCTCCCATGTTATGCCGTAGTAATCGGCTTTGCCGCCACGTGACGCCACGCGCAGCTCTTCGAATATTTCACGCGGCGAAGCGAAACTAAAATACTTACCACGGCCCATGCGACGCGCGATCTCCTGCACGATCCACCAATCAGCGCGAGCTTCGCCCGGCGGATCGTTGGCTTTATTGATCTTTACAACGCGTCCTTCGCTGTTACAGGTGACGCCTTCATCTTCGCTCCACGCTGAGCCCGGTAAAACGACGTCTGCGTAACGCGCTCCTTCCGACATGAAGAAATCGATACAGACGTAGAATTCCAAACCTTCGAGCGAACGACGAACCTCGTTGATATCAGGAAGACTCACCATTACGTTGTTGCAGATCGACAGCAGCCCGCGAATCTCGCCGGCGCGCATCTTTTCAAACATCTCGACAACGGAAACGCCGGCTTGCGGTAGCTCATCTTCCGGCAAGTCCCAGACCTGGCACACATGTTGGCGATGTTCAGGATTCGAGATCAAACGCTGTCCGGGAAGCTGGTCCGCTTTTTGACCGTGCTCGCGTCCACCCTGGCCGTTGCCCTGGCCCGTGATCGTTCCGTAGCCACAACCAGGCGCACCAATCTTGCCCGTAGCGAGTACGAGATTGATGTACGACAACACGTTATTGACGCCGTTCGTGTGATGTTCGATGCCGCGCGCGTGCATCACCATCCCGGTCTTCGCTCGTCCATAGAGCCGAGCCGCATCAATGATCTTTTGTGCGGGCACACCGCAGATCTGCGAAGCGACATCAGGCGAATACCGCGCTACCAGCTCGAGTGTTGCCTGCCAGTCGTTCGTGCGTGCATCGATGAAGGCGTGATCGATGAGATTCTCTTCGATCAGCACATACAGCATTCCATTCGCGAGCGCGACGTCAGTTCCGGGCTTGAGCTGAAGATGCAGATCTCCCTGGCGCGCAGTGGGTGTTTCGCGTGGATCGATGACGATCCAGCGTCCGCCATTGTCACGTTGCTGCCAGAGAAATTTGTTGAGCACGGGGAAGGTCTCGGCACAGTTGGCGCCGGCGATCAGCAAGACTTCAGCTAGCGGAATGTCACTCCACGGATTCGCAGCGCGGTCGATGCCGAAGGCTTTGTTGTTCCCTGCCGCAGCCGACACCATGCAAAGCCTGCCGTTGTAATCGATGTAGCGCGTGCCTAAGCCCGCTCGCGCAAACTTGCCCATCAGGTACGTCTTCTCGGTCGTTAAAGAAGATCCTGAGTAGACTCCGATCGAATCTTTCCCGTCTTTCTCTTGCAGTTCTTTGAATCGCGCAACGACGAGATCGAGAGCTTCGTCCCAACTCGCGCGCTCGAAACGACCATTGCGTTTGATCAGCGGGTGCAGCAAACGATCCGGGTGATGGACCTGCAGGTAAGCGGTGACGCCTTTCGGACAAAGCCGGCCTTCATTGACTGGAAAGTCATAGCGCGGCTCGACACCGACCACGTGATCTTTCTCAACAAGGAGGTTCATTCCACATTGAACTGCGCAATACGGGCAATGAGTAGGCACGACACGATCGATGACTCGATCCGCGCGCCAGCCGCCGTGCGGAGCGTCGTGCAGGTGTGGACCATACGTTTCGATAATCTGGTCCAGATGTTCGACTTTACTCATTTATCTATTCGTGAGCCCTGAAACACTTTCTCGGTTGCCTGCGGCAAGTTTGCATACGCGAGTCCGCGCATGATTCGCTTGCAACGCGGACAGTAATCCTGAATCGTCTTGCCGTTACCCGTTGAGTAATCAAATCCGAGTTTGTCGACGACGGTTTTCAAATCATCGAGCCAGAGTTGGGCCACAAACTCGGTGCCGCACCGGGCACACTTTGCCTGTGGCATTTCGCGCGCGCGTTCCTGGTAAAGCTCAACGCCGATCGATGCTGGGCGCTGTACGACGTGAAAGAGCTTTCCAAACGGTAGATAGAAGAGTGTCATAATCACTGTTGCCTGATGCGTCAACGCGATGAAGTGATACATGTAACCGTTGAGCCATAGACTTGATGCAGTCAACATGAGGCCGGTGACTGAAATCGCGATCAGCAGCATGTGCGGAACGAAGTCGAGCGTAAATTGCTGCAATGAAATCGCACCGCGATCTCGCAGGCGCCGGTGAATTGCGATCGCGCAGCCGGCGATTACCATCACGGCAGTGAAGTCGAGAGCATGAAACGTGATCCAGGCGATGAGGCTGCGTCCCTGCATGACGTTGAGCGGAAAGCCGAAGACGTATGCGCGATACCCAAGCTCGCCTTCGAGTTTGAAATGTACCCAGCCAAACACCAGCGGAAACGTGATCAGCGCCGAGATCACACAGCCCCACATGATCAGGAAGTGCATGGCCCATCGTGAGAATCCGCGTTTGAAGATGAAGCGCTGTGCCACCAGGTTTGTGGCCACAGTCTTCGCCGCGTTCGCAGTGTTCTGCGCAAACTTTTCTCTTTGCAGGTACAGTTTCCAGCCGCGATGCCAGTAAACTCGAGTGGCAGGACGTTGCAACCAGATCGCATACCGAAACACAATCGCGCCGAACGCGACGACGCTGGCCACCGTGTAGCCGAAGAGTGCGGAATCGTAGTGCTCAAGATTGCGTGAGCCGGCCACGATCAGGACCGTCAGCAGGAAAGAAGCCGCCAGTGCGAGCAGGACCGGTCTTCGATTGTTTGACGGGCTAGTCATTACTATAGATTAATTAAAGGCGTTCTCTCTGCGGTTCTCTGCGTATCTCGGCGGTCTCTGCGTTAAGCGGCCTGTTTCAACGCAGAGCGCCGCAGAGATACGCAGAGGACCGCAGAGTTTGCTCACACCGCGTTTTCCATATCAAGTGCTTTTGGAAAGAGTATGTTATTTTCCAAATGAATGTGTTGATGCAGATCCGTTTCGAAGTTCTCAAGCGCCTCGTAGAGTGTTTGGTAACTGATGCACGCATCCGCAGGCGCCTTGTAGTCAGAGGTTAACCTCCGCAGCTCGCGCACGATCTCACCGGCCGCGTCATGTTCCCTCATCATCATGCGTATCGGATTGTTGACCGTTCCGAACGGGGCGAAGGGAGTAGGCCAATTGTGATCCGCTGCCTGCGCCAGGGCGATCACGTAGGGAAAAAGTACCTGCTCTTCTTTGAACATGTGCGGCTTCAGATCTACGCAGAGTCTCTGCCAGAGCTCGCCCACCTGGAGCAGCTCCGGGTGATTGGATCCATGAGCTCCGATCACTTTGGCAATAAGTGATTGCAGCCGGTCCATTTCCGATTTGGTGAACACGTGATGAGTATCGAGAATATGCGTGATTAACTCGGAAACGGAAGCGTTTTGAAAATCTAAAGTCTCGGCGTCTTCAGACTGAGACTGGGTCACTTCGCCCAGCATTGTCATAACCTCGTCAACATCAACGCCCGCCGAAGCGCAGGCTTCAGTTAACGGGCGGTGACCGCCACAGCAGTAGTCGATCCTGAGTTTTTCAAAGAGTCTCGTCGATTGCGGAAGTTCCATCGCAACCTCTCGCACGGTCATGCCTGTATTGATCATTTATTGCTCCTAAGTCTTTCAAAAATTTCACGCTACGCATACAAATCCCCACGCTTTGCACTGTGCAAAGCTTATGCCCGGCAAGAATTGAGTAGTTTTGTGAGTGTTATGTAATTGGGACTGCGAGTTTTTGCGAGCTATCGCGGAGAAATTCGCACTCGGTGGTGGTATTCAATCGACAAGGGCCGAAGCAAGATGGCTGAGAAGCGCAAACGCACTAAGCCTCTGCGCTTCTTTTTCTATGACGAAACCTGCCATCGCCAGAAAGCATGATTCGTGAAGCCGCGGCTCGGTTCAGCGCTGGTCTCTCGGAGAATCGAGGACGGCGCCAATCTCGATCAGTATCAGCCGCCCGACTATGCCGCCGCTTTCGCAGCCAGGCCGACCGAGTTGAAGTATTCGATCAACGACATCACTTGACCACCCTGGAGCGTTTGCTGGACAGTGCTCTGGGACATTCCAATCTGAAGCTGCGCGTTGTTCACCTGCAGGTTCACGACGAGCCCGGCGGCTTGTGTGTTGGTTGCCTGCCATTCCGACTGTGCCCCCTGGAGATCAAGGAGCACTGCCCGGAAGTTGCTCGCGTTATTGTCAGAGATTGCCGTCCGGGCATCGGTGATAGCTACGGTGATATCGCCCGCCATAGTCTGCCACGCACTCAAGATCGCCTGAAGCGCAGTCTGAGTCGTCTGCGACTGGGTTGCGAGATTTCCGTAGGTAGTAGACATCGTCGCAAGAATGGAACATGCGGCGGTGAGTTGCGACATCGCGCTCTGGGCCTGGTTGATGGCGGCTTTGTCGGCCTCAATCTTCTCGGCGTCCAAGGCGATAAAGGTGGTCGCGACCGCGACGGCGGGCCCGAGCACAAACCACGTCACCAGACCCACTGGGAAGGCCGCGATCGACGCAATGAGACCCAGAGTGATCGCAGCGGCGTCGGCTATACCCAGACCGACGATGGCGGCGGTGAGTGAATTAATGTCGTTCTGCAACTGGTTGACCTTGGCCTGCAGGTCCGCAATCTGGGCTTGATCCGCCTGGTTGTCGCTCGCGGCTAACTGCGACAGGTTGTGCAGTTCGGTGGCCATTGACGGAAGTACATCCTGAAAGTTTTGTAACGCCTGGATGGCTCCGGCAATGAAGACCTCGACCACCGACAGTTGGTTGGGGATCTGATTGAGATCGTTAGTCAGCGCAGCGAGAGCTGCTTGATTGTTCGGGTTGGCGATCAGTGTGTTGGTCTGCGTGACAGCGTCGGCCAGCAATGCGCTGATAAGGGGATTGTAGTTCTGTACGTCTTGCGGCACGCTCAAGAGCCTTGACATGCACTGGTTCACCCACGTGAGAGCGTCGCTGCTCGCTTGCTCCCAGGCAGTGACGTAGCTCGACCAGTCCTTCGGCTGAGGCGTAACGGTCGGAAGGCTCGCACTGAGAACGTTGTTGACATACGTGTTAACGGTCACCACGTTGGTCTGGTAAGCGGTGACGGCCTGCGCCACCAGGGGCATGTTCCTGCTGATGGCCAGTGTGAGAGGTTGACGAATGGCATAATTTGTCTTTTCCATGTTGGATTTCCTTTCGATCGGATGAGTTTGGGGTTACATCTATTAACGCGAGGAATTAAGAGGATTTCCACCATGGTCTTCAAACCAGTCGTGCGAATCGGATCATTTAAGCGACTGCGAGGTAATTGATTGAGCTCGTGAGCATGGACCTTCTGAGGATTCTCCCGAGTTGGATTGCCGGCCTTCCACTCTATACGTCAACGTTCCTTGCTGGGCTTACACTTATCTGCAGGTTCGATATATAACGGCCATCCGGTTTTACTTGCTGGTTTTCGATGGACTTACCTGAACTTAACCCTTAGGCCTTCCGTGAAGGGAGTACTGCTGTGGGAATAATCGGATCAATCCTTGGAATGTTTGGCTTTAAGAGTTCCAATGAAGCCAATCCGCAGATGTTTCAAGAATTGCATACTATGGTTTTTTCACTTGATCCCCAGGAACTCGGTCTATCGAAAACTGACGGACTAGTTTGGGGATTACTAATGGAAACGGGGCATTCAGAAGGGTCGTTCACATTGGTAGCCCTGCGTGATGGAACAGTCAGCTTATACTTCTCTAACGGTGGTGGGATGATCGGAATTGGGCAGCACGAAACGCCGAGGGAAATCGCCAGTGAATTACTCGCTTTGGCGCCGAAGTATCTTTCGGAAACCTCAATCACGACGAACTATCCGGTACCTACTGCGGGTCTTACACGATTCTACTTCCTCACATTTGAGGGTGTGCGGACAGTAGAAGGGAAGGAACATGATATGGGAAATAATCGACATGTCCTCTCCCCCTTGTTTCTTAAAGCGCATGAGCTGATTTCCGCAGCCAGAGAATTGGATGAAGCTCGGCAGGTCTAACGAAATTAAAATTTATGTGGCGCGAATTGTGATGCGAACTCCTCAACGTGCTTAGAAGTATTCTGTAGAGCAAACGTCAACGTGTATCGGGCTACTACAGCTAGGTCATCTCGGGTGGCTCTTTGTGGATCTATTAAGGGATAAGTGCTCCCCATAGTGGACAATCTTCGCAACTTCTTCTTGAGGCCAACGACAGAAATGCTCAGTTTTCTTTCAACAGTCGCGAGAAGCGCTCTAGTCCAACAATGTTCTCATTATTGAAGATGATTGAAAATTACTGGCAAAAGCCGCTGCCGTCACACATCCAGTTGCAGCATTGCCAATCCACCCAGCACGAATGCTGACACGCCGAATCGCCGTTGCACTCGATCATACAAGCGTTGTAAGCATTCGCGCAGAACTGTGTGCAACCAAAACTCTGCACTGTCTTAGTGAGCACACTGCTGGTGCAAACGAGCGGTAGCGTGAGGAGCATGCGAAATAGAGTTTTTCTAAGTCTCATTTTGATATTCCCTTTCATTCGCAGCGGATTCTATTGCGCACAAATATTGAGCGTCAATCAGGGAAAGCCTTAGTTTCACTAGGTGATTATCAAGAGACAGGTTACCGCACGGTTCTGTCGGCTGTATTTGTCACACACGTTTTACTCATGGTGGGTTTCTCTTTTTTCAGATCGCGAACTAACTCTGATGCTTGAAACGTTGCGTGTTGCTCTGAAGAGTCAATCCACACTGGACAATCTTCCCAACTCCGCGCGAGTGCGCACTCGCGCCTTCGGTATCCTCAGTTTCATGCGTCAAGAATAATGGCGCGCATCAAGAAGAGCGCGCCACCGGGAGCTGATTTGAAGAGCTGGCGATATTGACTTCTCGTCACGCTCCGAGCACTTCAGCGATCGATTCGATTGGCGGAGCAAAGAAATAGCCGCCCCCGGTCGGAATCACCCATTCGTCTTTTATTTTCACCGTGGTGGGCTTAGGGCTGGTCGGCACGACAATAAAACGATCACGATTGCCCTGGCTTCCCTCCTGGCCAATCACCGGATCATGACCACCGACGTTTGGCTGGACCGTCGAATTTGACCACCGGCGGGTGAGGAACTCAAATTGATCTTCGATTGAGCCCTGATAACAAAGAAACATGAGACCGCGCTCTTTCTTCCAAAGCGGTGGTCGCAGCAGGCCCACGCCGAGAAGCGGAGGGCCGAAAGGAATGCCGCGTCGCATGATCATTCTGGTTAGGCTGTCCGCGATTTTTCCCAAATCAGTCGCGCTGTCGCGCGGATTTACCTTGCGCACGTGAGCAAAGTGCGGACAGACGGCGCCCAGTAGATCGGCTGCGGCTTGCGGGTAAGTGTCGCCTGGATAGCCGGGCACAGGAATCAAGTTGGACGGACGCGTGGCGTCGTCAAAGAGAAAATGATTGTTAGCCAAATCATCTGCTCCCAAATCAGGGATATCGGCGCCTGGCGTGCGGCTGATTGGCGCGCCGCTGGGCCACCTACCGACCAACATCGACGCAAATTTTCGAGCAGGCAAACCAATGCTCGCGGCCGTATCAATCGCGAACTCCCAAAAAGCTTTGACATCCTGTCGCAAGCGACGGCAAACGAGGTATGAACCCAGCCTGGCCCAATTGGGGAAATTAGTTGCCTCAGGTGCTGCGGTGAAGAGATCTTCCGGGCTCTGACGTTGCATGCCGACAATGAATTGGCCGGGCCATACCAGCAATTGACCGGGCTTCGCAAATAGATCCGAGCGCGGATCAGTTGGATCAATGTACCGAGGAGTGATGAAATCATCGGCAGCATCGCTGGCGCGTCCACGAACTCCGGGTTGGGAGATTCCATCTTTGAATCCAAAGTGTTCATGCCCCCGCAGCCGGCCAGGCAATGTCTCTCCAGCTTGTTCAAACAGAAGAGTCAGTCCGCCTCGATCCGCTTCGGTCTTAATCTGGTCGACCATGTCCAACATCGCCTTCTCGGCATCGCCGGCCACGATGACAAGTATGTCCGCCTCGTTGTCAGGCCCGCCGACTACCCACTTATTCTTATTGCCGCTTGAGCGTGGGTTGGTCGGATCACCAAGGTATTCCGATCTCGCCGCTAAACCTTGCCGGTAACTCTGATCTCCAAAGCTCAGCGCCGCCTCCTTGGAAACCAGCTTCGCGACTGCGGCATTTGAAAAAGCAATATTTACCCAGGTTGCCTTAATCGGTACATCTTTAGAACCAAGGCGATAGCGCAAAATCCGATACAAGCGATTAAAAGCCAGGACATCCTCCATCGAAGAGATCAGCGGCGCGATCCATCGTAGCCAGACTTTTGCCTTTTTCACCGTCTTAATCCGATAGAAAAGAAAGTACTGATAGTCCTTGTTGAATCCTGGGATGATGTTCCCCTGAATATTCTTCCGCTCGTTTTCAGCAAAAACCGGTTCGAATTCCAACGAGAGGGCAAACGGCGTCGCCACCTTCTCCAACTTCTTGGCGGCTGCACGCTGGTCTTTCTTTGGTTCCGCGCCAGGACGCCCAACGTGGGGCGCGACTTTGCTTCGCTGCTTTTTCGCCTGCTTTGCGCGTTCGCCAAACGTGGCGTTCACGGCGCCGCGTTCCTGAGGCTTTATCTCGCCCTCAGCCTTTGAAAGTTCTGCGATGATCTTGTCGAGATTTTCTTTAGCCATGACGTTCCTTTCAGACATGCGAACTTTATCAAGGTCCGTTTTTCACGGTCGCACGCCGGCGCGTCCGACAACTGTGACGGTAATGTGCTCGGCGAGATGTCCACCAAACCTTATAGGCCGCCCACCGATTTTTATGTCACTCACGTCAAAGCGCTCGGCCGCCGGGACTTCATACTCAAGTCGCAGCGCTGCGCCAGGATGTCCTCGCACAACACGCCAGTAATTGCCGACCGGCGAGCCGTCCGGCTTGGTCCAACCAGTGTCATCCCACGCCGCCATGTACAGACCGACCGCTTCAGCGGCCGTAACGGAGAGTCCCTTGCGCGCAAGATCATCAAGGTCGATTCCGACGCGCGGGTCCGCTGACGTCCGCGGGAAGCTGGTTATTTCATAGTTGTCCCTAACATGACGCCTGCCGGGACCTCCGACGCTGCCTTGGGCCAATCCAATTGCGGCTGCAAGGGTGTTGTCCGGTGAAATACCAATGAGATGAACGATGCCTCTCGAGGTGTTGAATTCATTTAGCATGTTATACCTGCCTGCGCTGTCGGTGATTTGTGCCATCGTAATCGACGGATCGACCAGCGTGCGGTAGAGATCGAGTACGCGATTGGGATCAAAGGCAAACATCACCTCCCAATATTCCTTCGTTTCAGTCACGAAGGTCACTTTCTTGATTCGATCGCCTTCTCGCGTCACCCGCCATTCAAGGTACTCGACCTGCGTGGTCCTCTCCGTGGCGCTTCGAGTATCTCCACTCTCGAAAGCAAGTTGCCGGTTGTCCCGGTTATTGATCAGCAACTCCCGCGGAAACCCCATCCAAACCAGCGAGCGCTCGGCGATCGGATTAACATCGTGACGATGAGGGCTGAAAAACTCGCCCACCGGCGTACCGATGGGGGCGGGTTCAGGCCCGGCCGAACCGGGAAAACGATCTCTTCCCATGAGTTCATCAACCTTTTCACTCCAGCGATCATAAAAAGGAGAGCCGAGGGGAAAGTCTCTAAGCGCCGCAGGTGTTTCAAATCGGCTTAGTAAAGGCATCACAATCCTCCAAAAATCTGTGGCAATTGAAATTACGGTGAAATCGTAAAATCGCGCATTACTTTTCTGACCAGGCTGCCTCTCATTTCCGCCAGCGCTTCGTTAAGCTCGATCAACTGACCACGGCCCAGCTCCAACAGGTGCTCATCCGGCTGATACCTGGTTCCGATTGGATAATCTAGGTAAGGCGTGCGCGTGTTTTCAATGTGAGTGCCGAGGATGTGCGCGACTGACTTGTCTCGGGTGAATTCAACCAGGCGCGCGATACTGCGAACATAGGCAGCTTGATCGCTAATGTAGAGCCGTCCCGGATAGAGAGTGTCGCCGGTCAGTAATACTGCCGATTCGCGGTCATAATAAGCGAGGCTGGTGGCCTCGTGACCGGGAATCGGAATTACATCAAGCACACGCGATCCCAGGTCGAGCGTGACAATTTCTTCCGGCCATCTGGTGAACCGGAAGAATGAGGTGACCGACGCTAGGTTTGGCGAAACCAGGGTAACGTCGCGTAAACCTGCAAATTGACTGTCGCCAGCAATGTGATCGCCGTGCGCATGACTGTGGGCGACAATTAGTTGAATGGATCTCAGGTGATGGCGAATCCGCCACTGCGAGACCAATTTGCGGATGCGTTTCCCGACTTCGGTCCGGCCGGCACCCGTGTCGATCAACAAGGCGCGCGTTCTTCCAAACAGAAGATAGAGAAACGGCTTCTCGTAATTCGAGCAGCCGGACTGGCGGATGATGTAAAAATTCTCGTTGTATCGATGGACGTGGAATTCCGGCACTCCCGCACAGCGAGCTGCGCCGGCGGGCCAACGATCCGGCAGCACGCCCAGGCGAAAACCCAAATCGGGTGGTGGGACTTTGGAAATTGCTTCGGGACAAGTGCCCAACAGTACGCATATGGCAGCGAAACCAACCAGCAAGCTACGGATCATTTGGGAGCATTCCACGGCAAGGATGTCTTTCAATCTTATTGGATCGATTTGCAGAGCGACAACGGCGACTGTGACGGAAATGCCGGCCAGGCGCACGGCGGTTGCCAGGTTCCGAATTGTGGAACCCGGCCAAATCCATACGATTGGCAAATCTCAAAAACTGCGAGGTCGGGCAATTCTACTCATCTATTATGATAATCGCGAAGCAAACATTTCACGTCGTGAAAGACGGCGGCCACCGTCCCCACACTGGACAATCTTCGCAACTTTTTGTTGACCACAACTACAGAAATGCTCAGTTTCCTCCAACACCAGACCAAGCGCTCCCGCGTGCCGGGGCCGACGCGCCCATCTGTGACGCGGTGTTTGTAGTCGAATTGGAACCTCTTGACACCGTCTCTAAGCGTCTCGTCGTACAGCTGCTCATCAGTGAGGACGTGGTCGAACTCGAAACCGAGCATTTCGAGTGCGCGCCGTATGTTCGTGCATGCGATTGCTCGGTCGCCGACCTGAGAATATCGTGATCGTCATCCGGGGTGGCGGAAGTACTGCTGATAACGCGCTACGAGAGGGTCTGTCATTTCGGTCCTCCCTCATTGAAGTGCGTCAACCGTGGTGGCGTTTTATCAACCTTAATGCTTGGCGGGAATTGATACGAAGCATGGAGCGGGTTGTGAATGCAGGTGCATATGAAGCAATCATTCGCGTCCGTTGACTGCCTTAGCAATAGGCAAATCCGGTTTGCCCTATCCAGAGTCAGTGAGGCAAGCAATCCCGTCACGAAGTACACCGCTCCGAATAACAGAAGCGCAGCACCCCTTGAGATTGGCACCGGAAGCTGCATCTCAACTTGTCACCGCGGTGACCGCTTGTCGTTGTTTCATCGTTAGCCTCAGCGCTGCCTCCAGCCCGTTTCTGGGCTGCGGCAGTGTCTACTTTTCGAGTAGATTTTATATGAGGCAACGAATGCCCTTTGGCGTAGATTTTCAGTGAGTCAACTCGAACCCTTGTCTCCCGTTGAGCTAACGATGTAACCTACGTCAACGCAAATTCTGCTTTCCCCTTTTTTAAATTAATTCAACCTCGCTCACAAGCGGTGTCGTGTGTTATGCGTTGCTCTACCTCTTCAGCCTCTCACGTCCGCATTTCAAGCTCTACCTCCTCGTCTGCGTCCAGCCCAGCCACTGATATTCACTATGGAGGCACAAAATGAAAGTAAAACTAGCTGCGATTTTGTTGGTAATTCTGGCCATAGTGTGGCCGCTTCCGAGCCGGTCACAGCTGCCACAACAACACATCCTGTACTACGGCTACTTCGGTGCGCTTAGCGACACCGATCTCAGTAGAGTCCGCTCGTACACAAATTTCACTTACATCGATGGCGAATACGGTGTGTCGATAGCGCCATCCTTGACTCGCATCAGAAACAACGGCATGCGAGCAGTAATCGATCTCGGAAAGGTGTTGTGGTGTCCGACCCAAGTATTCCCCGGCACTTGTCCCGGATATAGCGGCTGGCATTTGTGCGGCAACCAGGGAGGAACGGAGGCGAGCTATATTACTCGTTGGAACCAATGGGTAGCCGCGAACTCCTCGGTGCTCAACAGCACTTACGTAGTTGCGTTTTCGGTAATCTCGGAATCGGTCCTGTTGGGAATTCCAAACGCTGATGTCGAGAGAGCAGTCGCTCTCGTAAAGCAGACATTTCCTGCGATCCCAACGCTCGTCGCGGAAGCTTCGATAAGCATTACCGACAGCTATGTAGTTCCAGCGAACGCTGACTGGGTCGGCATCGCCGCGTACTACATACACCCGAATCTCGACGATCCGTTCAAGCAGGCCGTCGCTCGCCTGAGAACGAAAAAGCAATCGTGGCAGAAAACGGCGTATACCCTGGACGCGTTTCATGGCCCAAGTCATGTTTCTGTTGCCCCAACTCCGGCGGACATGGATACCATCGCTCAGGAGTGGTTCACGATCGTGAGTAACGATCCGGACGCGCTCGTGCTGGCCGCATTTATATGGCCGGACCTGACGTGCGAAGGTGCTATCGGTTCCGTCAGTTTTCCTCAGAATGTGCTCGACAAGCACGCCGCGATCGGCGCCGCTATATTTTCGGGGAAGATACCGGGCTACGCCGGCAACTTCCAGAGCCTCAATTGCAACACGGCCGTAGGATGGGCCTGGGACTCGAGTCAACCCAATACGCCGATCTCCGTGGACGTCTACGACGGCTCGACAAAGCTCGGTACAGTTCGCGCCAATGAGTTCCGGCAGGATTTACTAAATGCCGGTATTGGCAACGGGCAACACGGATTCACATTCAACCTTCCGCCAAGCGTTCGCAACGGAGTAGGCCATTTGATAACAGTCAAATACGGCGGACTCCTACAACAACTCAGCAACGGCTCGCGATCGATCACGTGCAATTCTTATGAAGGTTACGTGGACGTTGCGGACTGTAATTCGATTATCGGTTGGGCCGCGGACCGATACCGGCTGAACACTTCAATAACAATCAGAATCTACGACGGCTCGACCTTTGTCGCCAGTGTTCCAGCCAACGGCTTTAGAGGTGATGTGGGCAGCTACTTAGGCGATAACGGATACCACGGATTCGGGATCGCAACTCCCGCACAGTTCAAAGATGGAGCAGCGCACACACTTAGAGTGCGGTTCGAGGCGGGTCCAATCGAACTGGGCTTCAGTCCGAGGACAATCCAGTGTGCCGCACCTTATTACGAGATCGTCGCCAGGCACTCGGGCAAGTGTGTCGACATCGACGGCGGATCGACGGCCTCCGGCGCGATGGCCATACAATTCAGCTGCGGCGGTTGGCCCAACCAACAGTTTCAAATCATTCCTGTTGGCGGCGGCTATTACAAGATCGTCGCGCGTCATAGCGGCAAGGTGCTCGACGTGCAGTGGGGCGCAACTACTAACGGCACGCCTGTCTGGCAGTGGGACGAGAACGGCAGTACCGCGCAGCAGTGGTCGATCATCGACGTCGGCGGCGGCTACGTTAAGATCATCGCTCGTCACAGCGGTAGGGCGCTCGACGTGGCCGGTGGATCTACTGCCGATCTCACTCAGATACATCAGTGGGATTATGTCGGCATCGGGAACCAACAGTGGCTGTTGAGACAAGTGCCGTAATCGCACATTGACGAAGCGAATGTCAGACGGCGGAGACGTATTTGTCGATCGGTTGTAAAGAAAACACAATCGAAGAGCAACCATGCGGCTCCGCCGTCTGCATTACATTGCCCCGTCCAAAACGGTTGTCGAACTCAACTGTTTCGGGCGGACTCGATCGCTGAGTTCCCACTCACTTCTCTCATCCCCGTTGTGAGAGTACAAAACGAGTAAAGCATCAGACTGTGGTGCACATCCTCCGTCCCGCGACGGTGCACTGCGCTTAGCGATACTCATTAATCCTCTACACGTTTGTCATGCGGCCGATCCGCATGTAAGCGTTAGGCTGCGGTCTATCCAACGACCGCCTCATCAAAGGTGATTTACTGATGAAAAGAAACTTTCTTCGCCTGGCGTTCGCACTTTTCTCTCTCCTCCTCTTCGCTCTACCAACGTTTGCACAACAAAATGGCTATTACGAAATCGTAGCGAGGCACTCAGGCAGATGTCTCGACGTCGAACAGGAATCAATGGCCGCCGGCGCAAGGGTACTGCAATTTGGTTGCGGCGGCTGGACTAATCAGCACTGGAAAATCATCGATCTCGGCACCGGTTACTACAAGATCGTCGCGCGCCACAGCGGCAAGGTGCTCGACGTGCAAGGCGGCGGACTGAACAACGGCACGCCCGTTTGGCAGTGGGACGATAACGGCAGCTTCGCACAGCAGTGGCAGATCATCGATGTCGGTGGCGGCTACGTGCGGATCATGGCGCGCCACAGCGGCAAAGCTCTCGACGTGTCAGGCGGCTCGACGCTCGACGGTGCTCCGATTCATCAGTGGGATTACGTCGGCATCGCCAATCAACAGTGGCTGCTGAGACCGATCACTTATTACGAGATCGTCGCTAAACACTCAGGTAAGTGCATCGACATCGAGCAGGAATCATTGGCCACCGGGGCGCGCGCCATACAATTTACCTGTGGCGGTTGGGCGAACCAACAGTTCTCAATAGTTCCTGTCGGCAGCGGCTACTACAAGATCGTCGCGCGTCACAGTGGTAAGGTGCTCGACGTGCAACTCGGCGCAACCACTAACGGCACGCCCGTCTGGCAGATGGATGAGAACGGAACCGCGGCGCAACAGTGGCAGATTCTTGATGTCGGCGGCGGGTACGTTCGGATTATGGCGCGTCACAGCGGCAAGGCGCTTGACGTGTCTGGCGGCTCAACCGCCGACCTCGCTCAAATACATCAGTGGGATTACGTCGGCATCCCCAATCAACAGTGGATGCTGAGCCCGGTCGGCATCGGCATTGACGCGAGATCTCAGAGCGGCGAGTGGTCACAGCCAACGACCTGGCCTTTGGTCGCTATTCACTCGACTCTGCTGTCGAGCAGTAAAGTCCTGGTTTGGTCGCGCGACAAAGACATTAATGGAAACGACGTCGCCACCAGCACACAGGCACGCATCTGGGATCCGTTAACGAATACCTTTACGCCTGTAACTAACAACCGCACCAACATGTTCTGCGCCGGTCACACGGCGCTTCCAGACGGTCGAATACTCGTCACAGGCGGACACAACCTGGCTGACGGTGTCGGGTTGCCGCATACCAACATCTTCAATCCGGTCGACAACAAGTGGGCCCAAAGTCCCAATCCTACTCCGCCCGACATGAACGGTGGGCGCTGGTATCCTACTAACACGACGCTCTCGAATGGTGATGTGCTCGTCGTTACCGGGGATACCGGAAACGGCCACAACATCACGCCGCAGGTCTGGCAGACGGCGTTCGGAAGTTGGCGATCACTTCCGACTAAGGACTTTCCACTCTATCCGTGGATGTTTGTGTCACCTAAAGACGGCACGGTCTTCAACGCCGGCCCAGACTTTCAAACCGGTTACCTCAACCCGCCAACGGGTGTGTGGGCTGTTGGTCCTACAAGCAACGGCGGCTATCGCAACGAGGGAACGTCTGTCATGTACGACACTGGCAAGATATTGATCCTCGGCGGAGGCGCACCGACCAACACCGCGGAGAGGATCAACCTCAACGACACGTTTCCCGCGTGGCAAAGCGCGGGTTCGATGGCCCAGGGCCGTCGCCACGTCAACGCGACAGTCCTGCCGGACGGCACTGTGCTCGTCACGGGTGGGACCAGCCTCGGCGAAAATAACGAGGCCGGCGCGGTTTATCAGCCGGAGTTATGGAACCCGGCGGCGCCGTTGACCTGGACGAGACTGGCAAGGATGCGAATCCCGCGTCTCTATCACTCGACGGCGACGTTGTTGCCGGATGGACGAGTGCTTTCCACCGGCGGAGGTTTCGGCGGCGGTGGCACTAACTACTACGAAGTAGAGATATTCTCACCACCCTACTTATTCAAAGGAGCGCGTCCGACTATCACGTCGGCGCCGCCGTCGGTCGGTTACGGCCAAACGTTCACTGTGGGAACACCGCATGCTTCGAGCATCACTAAGGTGACGTTGATCCGCTTGTCATCGGTGACACACTCCTTTAACGAGGACCAGCGACTCACAACCTTGACGAACTTCTCTGTTGTTGCCGGAGGTCTGAACGTCACCGCGCCGGCAAACGGAAGAATCAGTCCGCCGGGTTATTACATGCTCTTCATCCTGAAATCTAACGGAGTGCCCTCGGAGGGCAGGATCATCAGGATCAGTTGAGACGGAGGTGAATACAATGATCAGCGTCAGTAGAATCGGATTGGTTTTGACTCTCTGTTGTTTGTGGCTGGGCGGTCAAGTTCCTCCGGCGATCGCACAGACAAACGTTCAGCAGCAGTCTCAACAAGCACTTGCTGCGAAAGGAGAAGGTTCGGGGAAGCTGTCGATTCCGGACGCCGTCCTGCTCGACCAGGATGGCAGGAGGGTCCGGTTCTACACTGATCTCATCAAGGGCAAAGTTGTGATCATCAACTTTGTCTTTACGTCGTGCACGATTGTTTGCCCGCCGCTCGGCGCTAACTTCGCCAGAATCCAAACTGCATTAGGTGAACGGCTGGGTAAGGACGTTCACCTGATCTCAATCACCCGGGATCCGGAAATGGACACTCCGGCAAAGCTGCGGACTTGGGGCGCGAAATTCGGAGCGCGGCCCGGCTGGACGCTTGTCACAGGAGAGAAGGCGCAGATCGATGAGGTACTTCTGGCACTGATCGGAGACATCGCTCGCAAAGGCGAACACTCAGCTATCGTGCTCGTCGGCAGCGACGCGCGCGGTGTGTGGAAGCACGACTACGGGCTGGCAGCGCCAGCCCGCCTGCTAAAGCTCGCTGACGATCTGAATAGATAAAGACTAACGCGCTGCTCTTTTACTCTGACGCAGAGCAACCATCGGATCTACCCGCGTTGCCCGGCGAGCTGGTATGTACGATGGCGGCATCGCCTCGTTGGGACTTACGCCAAAGAGCAACGAACGTAAAGTTCTCGTAAGCAGAAGCGATCCGATCAAACCAATCGCAACACCAACCGCGATTGTCAGCATTCCATGCCCCAAGACCATGCTGAGAATATTGATCGTCGTGGGCCCAACGCCATGCACGCCAATCTCTCGTGTACGCTGTACTACCGAGTACGCCAGCACGCCGTGAATTGATGAAAGACTCCGTGGCCGCCGGAACCGTTTCCAGGCCTTCGTCAAGTCGTGCTCCCCACAGTGGACAATCTTCGCAACTTTTTCTTGACCGCAACCACAGAGATAGTCGGTTTCTTTCAACAGTTGCGAGAAGCGCCCTAAGTCCGCCAGTCTCTCTAAGTCGCGAGCATTCGCGCGTAAGCGTCAACGAGTGCTAAGCGTGTTACTGTGAAGCCCACAGTGGACAATCTTCGCAACTTTCAAGGGGTAGCCGCGACAAAGTTGTCGAAGATGACTGTGCCGGGCGAATTTGCTTCCACCTGCGAGGTACCCGCTTTGAGCTCAAAGATGATCGCTGACGTGTTGATTAACGAGTTCCAAGGCTCGCTGTATTGCTGCGTCCAGGTACCGGGCACTCCTCCAGTTCCCGGTGCTGTATCCATGTACAGATTGCCTGAATTGTTACGGATGCGCAGGAACCTGTGGTTGGTTGAGTTATAAGATATCGTAAAAAGTGTAGCCTCAAATGCGCCACGCCCGAGTGACGTTCTTATTAGGCCAATAAGATTGCCGCCTGACACGTACATCCGATAGGAGTTGTTGGTGTCACTGCCGACCGTGAACCTTGCATCGGCATTAGTGTTGGAAGCGGGCGCTTGAACCAATTCAACATAGGCGGAAGCATCGACGAAACTATAGGTATTGACCGTTCTCAAACCGCGATAACTGAAGCCGTTGACATTTTGCAGCAAG
>Ga0126311_10000040_pt1 | contig 68108 bp, 61 predicted proteins | sample Plot61_FD_92539 | JGI IMG/M metagenome (GOLD analysis project Ga0126311, IMG submission 92539) | Serpentine soil microbial communities from UC McLaughlin Reserve, CA, USA - Plot61 | ecosystem: Environmental > Terrestrial > Soil > Grasslands | place: USA: UC McLaughlin Reserve, Lake County... | reverse complement strand
TCGACGCCGCAATATATAATGTGGCTCATAGCGGGTGTCTCCTTTCAGTTTCATGTCAACCGTCAGTCTAAACCACTTACGGGTAAACGAAAGCGGCCCCCGCTTGCTTCATAACATCAGAGACGAGGAATCTAACTTGCTATTCGTCAGGAACCCGCACGTAATTCTATTAGTAGCATTTCTGGCAGTCGCATTAAAAATCCCGCCTGCCTCCGTTCAATTCAACGACGTAACAAGCGCGTCTGGTATTACCTTCAAACACGCGCTGTCGACGGAAAAGAAGTACATCGCCGAATCAATGAGTGGCGGCGTAGCGCTTTTCGATTATGACAATGACGGCTACCTGGATATCTTCTTCGTCAATTCACTCACCGTTGAGCTGCTCAAAGCGAACAAGAAAACCCGCAGTGTGCTCTATCGCAACAACCGTGATGGAACGTTTTCCGATGTCACGGACAAAGCAAGAGTGGGCGATGTTGGTTGGGGAATGGGATGTGCGGCCGGCGACTTCAATAATGACGGTTTTGATGATCTCTATGTCACGAGTATAGGTCCCGATCATCTGTTCAAAAACAACGGAAATGGCACGTTCACCGACGTTACACAGAAAGCCGGGGTAAGCGATCCGCGCTTCTCCACGGGAGCGGCTTTTCTCGATTACGACAATGACGGCAAACTCGACCTTTTCGTCACAAACTACGTCGGCTTCGACATAAATAACCTGCCTACTTTTGGCGAGGGTCCGAGCTGTCAATTCAAAGGCGTGCCCGTCCAGTGTGGACCACGAGGATTACCCGGCGCGGGTGATTCCCTCTTTCACAACAATGGTGACGGAACTTTCACCGACGTTTCAAAAAAGGCCGGCGTCGCGGACTCGCGGGGTTATTACGGACTGGACGTGGTGGGCAGTGACTTCGACGGTGATGGATGGATCGATATTTTTGTGGCCAACGACTCTACACCTAACTTCCTCTACCACAATAATGGAAACGGCACGTTCAGTGAAATCGGGTTTGAGTCGGGCACTGCACTCGACAAAAACGGCAACGAGCAGGGATGCATGGGAGTCACGTTAGGTGACTACGACCATGACGGGCTGCTCGATCTGTTCATAACCAACTTTGACGATGAGCACAACGTACTCTACCGCAACGCTGGGAAAGGTTCCTTCGTTGATGTTTCCTACGAATCGGGATTGGCCATGATTAGTCTTCCGTACGTAGGTTGGGGGACAAAGTTTTTCGACTTTGATAACGATGGCTGGGTTGATCTCTTCGTTGCTAATGGACATGCCTACCCGCAGCGAGACCGCTATCGTCAGCGCAAGCTTTTGCATAGAAACAACCGTGACGGAACCTTTTCAGAGGTTGCTGCTCAGTTTGGTAGCGCGCTGATGGAAGAGCGCCCAAGCCGCGGCACTGCGTTCGGTGACATCGACAATGACGGCGATGTTGATATCGTCGTAAACGACCTCGACAGCGTCCCACAGCTATTGCGGAACGACGGCGGAAACAAGAACAACTGGATCATGGTCAAAACGATCGGGACCAGGAGCAACCGCAACGGTATTGGCGCGAAGGTGAAGGTCGTCTCCGGAGATCTCGTTCAGCTTGATGAAGTGCGAAGCGGCGGCAGTTATATTTCGCAGAATGATTTAAAGCTGCACTTCGGGCTGGAGAAACGTACGAGCGTGGACCTCATTCAGGTGCGCTGGCCGAGCGGCGCCGTCGATACTCTAACCAACATAACGGCAAACAAGGTCGTGACAGTTAAAGAAGGCAAAGGGTTAGTCGAGTAAGAACCAGAGGAAAGAACAAGTCAGGAAGAGGGGCTTGCCCCCGCTGCTGCTTGGATTAGACAAGCGGGGGCAAGCCCCTCTTCCTGACTTGTTCTTTCCATGAGCTTAGAAGTATTCAAGGCTTGGTGTGCATGTGTCGATTGGCACCGCCGGCGCGCTTCCAGATGATTCGGCGAATGCGCCGCTTTTCATAAACCTTATCGAACTCTTTTATCTCAATAAACTGATTCGGCAGCACGTTATTGAATTCCTGCCGCGTGCCGCTCGTGGGCCATGTTACTTCTATCGAAGTAATTCGTGTCGACTTGCCAATACCAATGTGCTGCATCAACGGTGACGCCCCGAACGACCCTCCACTTGAGACTTCGCGGTATCTGATTCCGGTTTCCCCGCCAGGTCCCTTGAGCGTTAATTTGATCTTAGCTCCAATTCCGAAGCGGTTGGTCTTAAATCCGACGAGCTTGATAGCGATCCAATTGTTAGCGTGACCTGGATTCGCAAAAAGGACACTATTGTATTTGTCGCCGGGTACAGCTCCACCAAGATTCTCGAATATGTCTTCGTCTCCATCGTTGTCGATATCGGCAAACGATACGCCGTGGCCTTTCTGGAGATGGCCAGTTCCACTCGACGAACTTATCTCCACGAACGATCTGCCGCCTTGGTTACGATACAGAAGGTTTGGCATTAGAGCTGTGTACGTTGGTGCGCCGCTACCAAGATAGAAATCCGGAAAACCGTCATTGTCGAGATCGCCGAAGTTCGCTCCCATTGCTGCCACGCTGCGGTCAAGACCCGTCTCCTTGGTCACATCCGCAAACTTGCCGTTTCCTGTATTGCGGTAGAGTTTCATCGAATCGCCCTGTCGTGCTAGTCCCAGATAGGGCCTTACCCACTCCCCGTTTGCAAAGAAGTAGCTGGCCACGAACAGGTCAAGTTTCCCATCATTGTCGTAATCCCAAAACCAGGTCGGAAAGCTCCAGCGCGGTTGCTCAACTCCAAGCTGCGCCGCAATCTCTTCAAACGTGCCGTCCCGTTTGTTGTGATAGAGGAAGTTCGCTTCGCCGTAATTAGAGACGTAGAGGTCCGGGTATCCGTCGTTGTCGTAATCACCCCATGCGACAGCTTTCGTGAACGCGACCCGATTTACACCCGCGCGCGCAGAGACATCTTCAAAGGTGCCGTCGCCTTTGTTTCGGAAAAGTTGGCTTGGGGTGCGCTCGTGTCCAATGAAGATATCCAGCCAACCGTCATTATCGAAGTCGGCCCACGCCGCGGAATGTGTTGGATGATCGATGCTCAAGAGTCCCGCCTCAAGCGTTACATCCGAGAAGGTGCCGTTCCCATTGTTACGTAAGAGTGAATTGCGCATCGGCCACTCCCACCCGCCACGCATCACAAAGATGTCGAGCCAACCGTCGTTGTTATAATCCGTTTGCACGGAGTTGATGCCGCCGAGTTGCTCAGCCAGGTGCGAGCGCGCGGACACATCCGAGAAAGTACCATCTCCATTGTTGCGGAAGACGCGCATCGGCTGGCAAGGATCAAAGCTAGTCTCTACGACATCGAGAAATCCATCGTTATCGAAGTCGTCGACAATCGAGCCTCCGGCCGCGCCCATCGTGTCGAGCCCGAGCGAAGGAGCGATGTCCACAAACCTTCCGATATTCTCTTTCGATTCGAAAGCTGCGGGAGGGATCAGATAGGCCCCGGGAACTTTGCCGGGATATTCGCCCAGCGTCTGGTACGTCACGTTAAGAAGCCAGCGCACCTCCAGATTTGAAGGTTCCCTTTCAAGATAACGCTTGAAATACTCGATTGCGCGCTCCGAACCAGATCGCAGCCTATGCTGCGCCGCGGCATTTAGCGGAAAGATGCAGACGTCAGCATTGCGATTAGAAACACAGTTCTCGACCTCGCCACGTCGCATGTGGGCTATGCCGAGGGCAGCAAGATCGATGTTCATCATCGCGGCAAGGTTTGCACTTTTAGTTGCATTTGCCTCCCCGATGCGCAAGGCCTCTTCAAACTGTGCAATCGCGTTTGTAGTATCGCCCTTGTAGAGGTAAACGGTTGCCGAGGCATTGTGGAGGCGGATCGCCTTAGGTGGATCGGCTGATTCACTGATTCTTTGCAAGGCCATCTCCACCGTGCGCGAAGCTTCATCAAGGGAGGCACGCCGAATTTCGCACAGGCTTTCGAGTCTAGTTCGTTCGGCTGGTAGCGTCGCAAAGCTGTCGATTAGACCAAACCCCGAAAAGTCGGGGAAACCGACAGCGTCCTGACTTTGCGCCGGAGGCTGCATTTGGCCCAGGCCCAGCGACGCACACAGGACTAATGACAACAAAAGGATTGGTAGGAGAACGAACCGTTTCACTTGGTTTTACTCAATCAGGCTGCGAGCTTCTGTTACGTCTCAGATCTCAAGGCATTGCCTCAAAAGTCTTTATGCCACAAAAAGACACAAAAAGCTCAAACAGGTTCTGCTGATTTTGAACTTTTGGTGCCTTTTATGGCTAAAATTTCCTGGTCGCACCCTTGAACGGAGACAATGACGAGAATCAGAACGGCCGCTGAGAAGTGTTTTAATCTCGTCCCGCGTAACGCATTACTTCCAGCAGTTTCAGTATTCGTCATCGATAAGTAATCGAGCCGTGAACTATCGTGTGGTACCTTATCGCGCTTGCACATTAAAGCCTCAGTGAGAATGAGAGCAAGAAAAACTATGACCACGCGAACGTGTTTCTTTTTACTGATGATTTTTTTGGCCCTGTCCGCTGCCTCAACGAAAGCCTCCGCGCCGGCTTATCTTTACAAAACGAAGCTGGTACAAGCGGCGCCGGGAAGGTTGCTCGACCTGATCGAATTACACAAAGCGTTGCTCACTGATTACCGGAATGCGGGTGACGAGCAGCCACTGATGATGCGTCACAGTCAGGGGGATCGTTGGGACCTTCTGTTATTGATTCCAATGAAGAGCTATGCCGATTATTACAGTCCCGAGCGAGTGTCGAAAAGAAACCAAACTCTAAAAGAAAGTCAGGACAAACTCGACGCCCTGATCGCCTGGCAGGAAGACGTCTTTGTGTACGGACCACCACTGGCTGAGATACAGAAAGCATTCGCCTCTGCTGCGTTCTTTCACGTGGAGATGTTTGATGCGCTCGCGGGTAAGCAGTATGAGTTATTCAAAGAACGCGAAATGGAAAATGCCTATCTGAAGTCGCTCAAACGTCCGGAGAACCTAATCTTCGTGCGTGACCAGGGTGCTGCCTGGGATCTATTTACTATTGGCGCATATCGTGATCTGAAACATTTTGCGGAAAGCGCCGGCATTCCTGAAGCAGACCAGGAAGCAGCGGCAAAAGCAGCCGGGTTCGAAGCAGCTAACCGTATTGGTCCATACCTCCGCACCCTGATTAGTCTGCATCACGATACGCTGGCGGTAAGCGTGAAGTAGTCCGAAAAAATTTTGGCAGCTACTACTTTGCAGTACAACCAATCTCGCCTTATTAATCTCTAACGCCGCGGTTCTTTTCTGAATTGCTGCCGGCCGACACGGCAAACTTTCCCCAACAATCTGGCGTGAGCTCTCTTTTGAGTGGTGACGTGTGCGATTTGGCCTACTAAGCGCCGCACGCTTCGAGTAGGTGTTCGTGTGCGTTGCTGCGGTGGGAGCGGAGTTTCAGAGTTCAAGAGCGCTCCGCTCCCGCCGGTACTTGTGTGTCAACCGCCGTTTAGTTGAGGAGCAACTATTATGCGAATCTTACATGTCGAAGATGACGAGGACACACGAAAACTTAAAGTTGACAGATTTGAAGGCAGAGGCGATAAATAGGAACTCGGGTTAACTTAGGAGGCCGAAATGATCATCTCCGTCAAACTAATTGCCGCTGCAGTTGTTCTGGGAATCTGTGCTGTCTCAATGTCGGGTGTCATGGCCCAGCAGCCGACCGCCCCCCTCGTGAGGGTGATCGAATTCAAAGGTGATTTCACAATGGTCCTGGCTGCCCTGCCCAACACTTACGGCGTGACGGTTGGATTAGAGCTCGATACCCAACGTTACCATATCGTTAGTGTGTCTTTGCAGGATGCAACTGTAACGGACGTCATGAATGCGATCGTTCAGTCGTCGAAAAAGTACCAGTGGCAGCAGACCGGTGGGTTTATCGACGTTTGGCCATTAGCGGGAAGCAATCCGTTACTCGAGACGAGAATCAATAGTTTCAACGTCAAAGACCTGAGCCCAGCAGAGGCTCTTGATCAATTGTTGAATTTGCCTGAAGTTCAAGCAAACATGACGACCCTGAATTTGAAGCGCCGAGCACCAGATGTCTCTCCTGGAAAACTGAGTAGCTCCAGATTTTCTGTAAATTTGGAAGGGGTGAGTCTGCGAGAGGCACTCAACAAGATTGCTCAGGAATCGCGCCTTGAGATTTGGATCTTTCGTAACTATCCGAACGGATTTTTCTCAATCAGCTCTGTAGAACGGTAAATCCAAGATTCTGCTTCAGTCCCGATCACCTGGATCATCAAGAATTGCTTCGCGTACGGACAGTCGCTCAGCAGCAGAGAGTTGTCTATACCCCTCTACGAACGTGTGAGTGACCACCGTGGGCTCGCCGTTGACTGCAAATGCGAACAGTATCAGTCCCGCTATATAAAGAGCCAATGTAAAGAAAGCGATGTAGCCAGTGATCGGCGCAAAGGTGGGCGCGTCGAGCGTGCCGAGCGTGACTCCTTGCAATAACGTTCCTGCCACCCGCTTGAGCCAACCACCCTCGGGACTATACAGATTCGCCAGCAAGATATGCTTGAGGACGAAAGCAGTCCCGAACAAAATTGTCAGGCTGCGCAAAAGCCTGCGCGCGTCGAATGGCGAAAACTGATTATTCCAGAGCGTCCAAAGGAAAAAGAACGAGAACAGCCAGTGAAACAGACCGCGCTCAGGTAATACAGCGTTGAAAGCTTGTGCGGACGCGAAGAAGATGGTGATGAACATCCAGGTGTGCGCGACATTTGTGAGAGGCGGAAGGTCGCTGCCAACCCATTCATGAAACCTGAGTAGACCACCGCGAACGAAGAGCAGCATCGATAGGGTCGCGAGCAAAAGCGTCACCAGCGGCGGCGCGATGAAAATGAACGTTCGGCTTTCAGCACCGATTCGAAGCCCGCCCAAAAGCGCCACTGTCAGAAAAAGAAATGGCAGTACGACAAAATCCACCAGGGTGCGGTTTCTGGAACGATTAGGCTGCGACATCACTTCCTTGTCCGTAAAACCTTGAGCGGGTTGACGTCGCCCCAGCTGCGTTCTAACCCTTGTTCAAGTTCGACCTTTAACTCTGCAGCCGAATGCATACGCAAGTCCGGATCGTCGATCGTCAGCGGGCTGGATGACGACAGTGCAATTGCTCGATTTACTGCCTCCACACCTTGTTTGAACAACTCCTGGTCAAAATAAACTCGCCCCCAACCCTCGCGGTAAAACGAATACGCTATGTAAAACTGTGTGTGGGCATCTCGCTGCGCTGGGTCTGCGCGCTGCCATTCGTCGCGAGCCGCACGAAACTGCTCACGCCGGAAGAGGCTGAGAGCGGAATTGAATTTTTCCTGGTTGATCTCGTAAGTGCCTGCAGCAATCTCAGCACTGGTTGTGACTTCTTTGAAGTTACGCGGTTCCGTGGCGTAGATCCAGACGATGAACGCAGCGTAGGCGATCGTGAATCCGAGCCCGACGACTTGAATAATTCTGGCTTGCACCCGCGTTTCCGTGTCAAAGAGAAGTTAAATCTAATGCATCTTGAACGGACCACCATGCGGCTCCGCTGCTAAATCAGGACGACCGGAATCCTGGACCACCTCATGCATCTCCAGTACATTCGACTTAACGAATGCTTCCTTCGGTAGTGTTCCGGACTGTGCGTGTCCTTTCGAGAACGCATCTGAGCGTACCCAGTTAAGGAAATCCTCACGGCTATTCCAAATAGTAAAGACGACATACGGGTCGCCTTCATTGACGGGGCGCAGCACCTGGTTGGAAATGAAACCAGGCATTTGATCCACTAACCCCGCGCGCTCCCGAAACCTTTGTTCGAAGGCGTCAGCATATTCCCTGGCCACGTAAATCCGATTAGCAACAGTTATCATTCATTCCGCCCCTTTCTCCGCCCCCTCTTTTGCGAGAGTTATGATATCACCTCGCTGCTTACCGGTCCGGCCGAGAGTTGCTCAGGTGCAGAAATCGGTTCTATTACTCAAGAGGTCCGATCGACCTTATTACTCAGTGGTTCGTTGTGAGATGCTTAGGGGCATGTGGAAATATATTCTCGCCTCTATTCTTTTGGTAATTGGGATTCTGGAGATCGTTCTGGCGCTCCATGGAGGTCTGCGGGAAGCGATAATGCGGACGAGTCCTGTACGGTTTAAGCAGGCTGAATCGTCGGCGTTCTTATTAGCCGGAATCTCTGCATTAGTGATGGGGATAGGGATTCTCTTCTCTGGATTATTCTGGTAGGTGAGAAGCCGACTTTGCTCGTGCTGACAATTGCTCCGTGAAGCCGATCGGAACACTGGTCATCCTCTTATCAACGCTTCACAGCCGAGGTAGAGAATGTTTTCGAATACACACTCAAATAGGTTCTGCTGATTTTTTGAGCTTTTTGTGCCTCTTTGTGGCTAAAATTCCGCTAACGGTCCAAGTAGGTACCTGAACAATCGTCCACAATCTTTTAGCCAAGAGGAGAGATTGATGTCTATTCTGAGCACTCGCATCCTGCTAATTCTGATAATTGTCGTCGCCACTTGCACACTAGCGTTCTCTCAAACAACTCCGGGACGGCAAAGGAACTATCCAGCACCAGTCGAGGGCGACTACACAATCAACGACTTCAAGTTTCGCTCAGGTGAGACTCTTCCCGAACTGAAACTTCATTACTTCACTATCGGCACACCAGCGAAGGACAATAGCGGGGTCATACGCAACGCTGTCCTGATTATGCACGGCACTGGAGGTACAGGCGCGCAGTTTCTCTCGCCACAATTTGCCGACATCCTCTTTGGGCCAGGTCAACTACTCGACGCCACTAAGTACTTCATCATTCTTCCCGACGCCATTGGACATGGTCGCTCCAGCAAACCGAGCAACGGGCTCCACATGAAGTTTCCTCATTACACGTACGACGACATGGTACTCGCGCAGTATCGACTCATCACTGAGAAACTGGGCGTCAATCACCTGCGTCTCGTAATGGGCACTTCAATGGGTGGAATGCACACGTGGGTTTGGGGTGAAACTTATCCCGACTTCATGGATGCCTTGATGCCGCTGGCGAGCATGCCGATTGAGATCGCTGGTCGCAATCGAATTATGAGGAAGATGATTATGGACGCGATTCGCAACGATCCATCCTGGAATAATGGTGAATACAAAACTCAGCCAGTACAGGGGCTGACCGCTGCTCAGAATATTATGCTACTAATGGGAAGCGCGCCGTTGCAGTGGCACAAACAGGCGCCGACTCGTGATGCCGCCGATAAATTCTACGAGGAGCGGGTGAAGAGTGGCGTCATGCGAAGCGACGCCAACGACATGCTCTACTACTTCGACTCGTCGCGTGAATACAATCCATCTCCAACGCTCGAAAAGATCAAAGCACCATTGATCGCAATCAACTCTGCTGACGATCTGATCAATCCGCCTGAGTTGGGGGTAATGGAGCGGGAGATTAAGCGCGTGAGGAACGGTCGATACGTGCTGTTACCGATTACGGATCAAACTCGCGGGCACGGCACCCATACCATAGCTTCAATCTGGCAGGGCTATCTCAAGGAACTGCTGGAAAATTCAAATCAAAACAGCGACAGATAGAAACGAATAGCAGAGCACAAAAAGTTCCGCTACCAGGTGGGTTATCAGAATCGACCTGGAGATCCGTCGGTCAAGGAGCTTGCTTTGACGTCGACGACCTCGATGATAAAAATCAAAATCGAATTCGGCGGGATGACGTTGGGAATGCCTTTTGGCCCGTAAGCAAGCTTACCCGGAATCACCAGGATTGCATGATCGCCAACGCGCAGTTTGCCGACACCTTCATCCCATCCCTTGATCACCTGACCGGCGCGCAGTTTGAATGCAAGAGGCTCATTGTGATCATGCGAACTGTCAAACTTCACGCCGTTTGTCAGCGTCCCTGTGTAATTCAGGATCACCGTATCACCTGCTTTGAGCTGACGGCCTGTTCCTTTTTTTGTGATCAGATAAGTTAAGCCTGAAGGTGTAGTAATAGCAGCGGACGAGCTTCTTGGAGTGCGTCTACGTTTAGTTTGGGCTTCTACTTCAAAAGTGTAAATGGAGAACAGACAGAGAGAGAGCAGAGAAACGATCAATTTCGCATTCATGTGGGCATCATGCATTCAAACGAAAGGAAATTCAAATGACTCACAAAATCGTAAAGAACTCGTCCGCTGTCCTACAAAAGGTCTACGTCACTTCAGGAAACTAACAGATAGGGTGATCGATTGATAACTCAATTGAGTGATCTTCGGCTCACAGGATCCAGGGTTTCGAAAAAAACCGAAAAGGCGCAAGATCCTTGCTACAACAGGAGGTTCACTGATGAAGTTTTTTGTCGCTGGAGGAACCGGAGTGATCGGTCGTCCTTTAACAGCGGAACTGCTTGCCAAAGGCCACACAATAGTTGCTCTAACCCGTTCTCCAGAACAAGCTCCGGCTTTAGTGGAAAGAGGCATCGAACCTGCAATCGCCGATGTGTTCGATCCCGATGCGATAAAAGCGGTGCTCACTCGCGCTCAGCCTGAGGTCGTGATTGAACAACTCACTGCCCTGCCCCGGACCTACACGCGGGAATCAATGAGTGCTGCTGCTCCCTTCAACACTCGCATCCGTTTAGAAGGAGGGGCCAATGTGCTGGCGGCGGCCCAAGCAGCGGGTGTGCGCCGTTACCTGAGACAGTCGATTGCATTCTGGGCGGTTCCCGGTCGTGGCCTGGCAGATGAAGAAACGCCCTTGGCAGTTGATGCCTCTCTTGCGGTTGCAGCCGATGCTCGCGTTGTCACTGAGCTTGAGCATCGGTTGCTGGGAAATCCCGACATCGAAGGGATCATCCTGCGCTATGGCTTCTTCTATGGACCAGGCACGTGGTTCAACCCCGACGGTGATGTTGCCAAACAGGTTCGACAGCAACAGTTCCCGATCGTCGGAAATGGCGAAGGCGTGTGGTCGTGGTTACACATTGAAGACGCGGCAATGGCTACGGTTGCGGCAGCAGAGCATGGCAAACCAGGGATTTATCTGATCGCGAACGATCAACCTTTACCGGTACGCCAATGGCTTCCTGCGTTTGCTCAATGGCTCAACGCTCCACCACCGCCGCAGATATCTGTTGAGGATGCTCTTCAAGCAGGTGGCCCCGATGCGGTTTACTACGGCACTCAGATGCGAGGCGTATCGAATGCCAAGGCCAAACGCGAACTTAATTTTCAACCGCGACTGCTGGAGTGGATGCTTAACACCGCCGTGGCCCAAGTTGAAAATACGCCGAAGGCGTTGGCTAATGTCAGCCCAAGGTTGGAGCGCCAGCGACAACCTTGGGGAGAATCAATCAAACAAAAATGAAACCCTGAAAGGGTTTCGCGGTTGGCGAACCCTTACAGGGTTAACGAAATTTTTTGAATTAGTATCCCAGGGTTGTCGCTGGTCGCTCCAACCCTGGGCTAAAATTAGCGAACGCCTTCGGCGTATCTCGAAACTTAACCAGTACCAATTAACAACTGATTTAGAGTTCAGTCTTGCGCCAAATAATCAGGATCACGTTCCAGCCGGTCAACATCGAATAAAAATTGGACCAACCGTGCAGGGCCACCATCAACAGGTGGCCCGGAACGAATGAGAGAAATCCTATCATCGCTGCAAAATGATAGAGGCGGATCATCCCGAAACCTCCCAGCAGCTTTACCTGCCACGCGAACTGCGCCTGCTGAAAAAGCAGAATACCGGTGATAACGACAACGGGAGTCAGAGGTTGGCCGTACATCTCCCAGCAGAGCAGTGTTTGCGAATGCAGGCAGCTTTCCATGTAGTCCGGATTTTTTGAGCTCTTGTTTCCAGGAGCCACTGCTCTTTGGTCTTCAGCAAATGTACGGACACATCGAGTGGTTTGAATTGGTGGTGAGTAAAGTTTGGAGGAATGCTCGGGAATGTGAGGGCCAGCGGAGCTGGCATCATAAAATCTCAATGAACTGACGCAGTATTGTAATAGTCAGCGTTAGTAAGTTCTGTTAATCTATGGCCTACCTTCTGCTTTTTCAAAAAGTTCCTCCTGGTGGGTAGCGGATTTGTGTATTTAAACGACGGTCGTGAGCGCCCCATGAACGCGCGTTATGAACAGGTGCTGAAGAAACGATTCACAACGATTCACTTAGAGGAGACCAGCATGACTACTCAAACTCTTGCTCGCCTGATCGTCGCAACCGCGGCTCTGGTCCTGCTAACAGCGCTGCTTTTTAATGGGAGAACAGCATTTGCTGCGAAGGCAGATAAATTGGCGCCGACCACGCCAACCAACCTCGTGGTGACCGCAATCACGCAAAATACAGTCTCGCTTCGATGGAATGCTTCCACAGACAACTCGGGTAAGTTTTCTTACCGAGTTAAAGTGAATTCGCTGAATAACGCTACTAGCACGCTGGAGTTCGTGAGCCAGACGCAAACGATTTACACAGTGCAGTACATGGTGCCATTCTATAGTTACAGCTTCGCCGTCTATGCCGTCGATGGAAGCGGCAATCGCTCGAGCGACAGCAATCTTGTTACCGCTGACATTCCCGGGGACACGGTGCCACCGAGTGCTCCGGTCCTGCAGGCTACGACGCTTGGACCATCTCAGGTCCAGCTAACCTGGACCAACGCAGTCGACAACCTCCCTAACAACTGCTGCTCTTACGCCTTTAGCAGAAACGGCAGTCCACTGACGCAAAACATCAATGCGGCTGCGGCGCCGAGTGGTTACCAGTCAGTTATTATTCGTCACTTACCGCCCGGCTCCAACAATACATTCGCCGTCACCGCCATCGACTACACCGGAAGAAACTCGTCGACCAGCAACACTGCGAACGCCCAGACGTGGCCCAGCGTCGATACCACGCCGCCGAGTGCTCCTACCAACCTCCACATTGTCAGTCTTGATACCGGCGGCGGCGAAGCGTGGTTGGGGTGGACACAATCAACTGATGAGACTGACGCGCAAAACAATATCGAATACGAGATCTATGTAAACGGGATCTTGAGTCCACTTCCCGTTTCGGCTGGTGTTGACCTTGATTTCGCCTACACTTTGATGGGAGTGTGCGAAAACACGTTTACAGTCAAAGCGGTCGACAAGACAGGTAATACGTCGGCAGCCAGCGCTCCAGTCAAGGTAAAGCTATGGGTGTGTTAAATAACTGATAATGCGGACTGGTAGTTCCGACCACTCCATCAATTATCGTTTATTGGTCTTAGTACTGCTCTGCAAACGTGTGCGGAAGCGACGGACCTTTGCCAGGTTTCCGCAATCCTGCATGTGGCACCATTGCCGGCTCCTGTTTCGGCTTGTATCTTCAAACAGCCAACCGCATTCTTCACCGCCACATTCGCGTAGCCGCGAAAAGTCTCCCCTACTCAGGAACTCAGCGGCTGATTGCGCTATGGACCAGAGCATCCGATCGAGCGCAGTCTCCCCGCCGGTCCATTCCCACCTGAACCCTTTGTCCGTACTAATCAGCCTTTCGTTTTTTCGTGCTTTCAGTAATTCATCATTCACAATCTCGAGGTCAATGCTCCGCGGCACGCGGTCCATCACCGCCGCCTTGAAGATGTGGTGGAGTGCTTCCCGCAAGGCAATAGCACGGCGCAACACAGTATTTGCTGCGGCCGGCTTCTGCTTACTCTCCTTAATCAAGCGTACGGCTTCTGCCGCGGTGATAATGCCCGAGTGCCGGCTCCACGCCACGAGATCTGAATAGTCTTCGAGCTTGTCACCTAACGGCGACGAATCGTTCCTGCGTCCATCGACAGTGTTGACGAAGTCCAGGCACAGTCGACCTCCGACCAGCCTCATCTCCCCTGCGGATGATCTCAGTCCTTCCATACTCTCAACCCGTTGACAGGTTCCGGCATCTCTCTTACGATGTAACCGTCGTTCATCATAATAGCCGGTTACGAGAATGAACGTCAATTTTTGTGATCTATTTGAGGCGCAAATGCTTTCGAACCAAAAGAACCGACTTCTGATCATTGTTGCCTTCGCTTGCATTTATATCATTTGGGGATCTACTTATCTGGCCATCCGCTACGCCGTAGAAACGATTCCGCCGCTCTTTGTTGCCAGCTTCCGGCATTTCATTGCCGGTGCTTTGCTGTTTGCATGGTGTTGGCATCGCGGACTTCGTCCGGTCAGAAAGCAATGGCTCGCGAGCTTTGTGCTCGGGACATTATTTTTCCTGATTGGTCATGGCACGCTACATTGGGCCCAACAAACTCTTCCTTCAGGCATGGCTGCAATCTTAGTAGCAACCGAGCCAATCTTTGTCGCTATCATCGTTATGATCACTGGACGCACCCGGATCACGCCATCGCTTTTGTTGGGTGTGTTGCTGGGATTAGGCGGCGTGGCTCTGATCTTTGCCGCCGATGTTCGAACCGGCCGCTCCGAGATGTTGAGCTCACTCGTAGTTCTGATCGGCGCCGCATCATGGTCCACCGGTATGGTTTATTCCCGCAGCGCGGCGCTACATCCTGACAGCCACATGGCCGCGGCGATGTCTCTGCTTGCCGGCGCAACGTTGCTATCTCTGGGCGGCATAGTAACGGGAGAGATAGCGAGTCTTCACTTCACTGCTATTTCGATGAAGTCTTTCCTCGCGCTTGTATATCTGGCAGTAGCAGGGTCGCTGGTTGCTTACTCAGCATATTTCTGGTTATTGGACCGGTTTCCACCGACCCTTATCGCGACTCATACTTTTGTCAATCCGCTGGTCGCGCTAGCTCTTGGCTGGGCTTTCGCCGGCGAGGTCCTGGCGCCTCGAGTTGTATTTGGAGGGTTGGTGGTAATCGCTGCAATTGCCTGGATGAGCCGAGTGAATTCCGGAGAGGACCAGGCCGCCAAGACCCGCGAGCAGCGCCACGCTTCTATTGCGAACAGGAGAGCCGCTTGAAAATTTGGCGTTTAGAACAAAGGTAATTAGAATCTGAGCTGCAATAGAGGTGAAGACAATATGAAAACTCTGAAGGTTGCAGTGCTGGTGGCGCTAATGTCCTTTGTCGGACACGCTCAGGAAAGATCGGACGCCGACGCAACTTACGCTCTCAAAGGGCCGGTTCGCACGTTTAAAGTAGAAGTCGCAACGTTTGTTTCGAAAGACGGTGGCTACGTCGAGGGACCAAGAGTGGCGCAAATGGAAGCCACGTTCAATCAGGACGGCAATCGAACTGATCTGCACATCTATGACGACAAGGGCGTGCTCAGTCGCCGCATCGTAATGAAATTCGACGGTCGAAAAATGACGGAGGCGATGAACTACGATGGCCAGGGCAGAATGTGGCTGCGGATCGTGGATGCTTACGACGAGAGCAGCCGTCTCAAAGAAGAGCTGACGTACAACGGCGACGGCTCGCTACGCACTAAGAAAACCTACAAGCGAGATGAGCTAGGCCAGGCTACTGAAACCAGCGAGTACAACGTGCAGGGAGTTTTGGTGGATCAATTCAAAAACACTTTCGACGGTCCGCAACTGCTAACCACCGAGCGGAAGGTCTACCGGGAGGATGGATCTTTGGCTTTAATGAGCTTTTCCGAACTTAAAAAGAGACGCAATGAAACAACTACTTATAACCCGGATGGGTCAGTCGCCAATAAGACCGTCCGCACTGCTCAACAGCTCGAACAATACGGCCCTGACGGGTCGCTCCAAAAAACCGGAACAATTTCGGTCGAGCACCGGTTGGTAGATGAGGTCGTGCTCAACAAAGACGGATCGAGGAAAAAAGAGTCGAATGCTCCGGATCAGCTCGATGCGCACGGTAACTGGACGAAACTGACGAGATGGCAGACAGACGCACAAGGCACACGACCGTTAACTGTCGCCTATCGCACGCTCACCTACTATTGATCGTTTGATTGAACATGTTCTCTGCGGTTCTCGGCGTATCTCTGCGCACTCTGCGTGTTGCTCTTTAACGCAGAGAACGCCGAGATACGCCCGAGAACCGCAGAGAAGCTTTTTATCTAATTGCTTTTTTCGCGAGCTGCTCTCGTAAGGCTGCTGAGACAGCCACATCGAAACCATTCTCTGCTCCGCCCTTGCGTTTCTTTCGTTCCGCGGCGATGTATTCGGTGCGTTGTTTGGAAAGATCCACGATTTGTTTGCGGATCTCACTGCGCTCAGCGAGTCGTTTCGCAATCTCCTTCGTTCGTTCCTCAGCGGAAAGCTTTTGAAGCTCAGAGGGTAAGTCCTCAGTCTTAACTGCCTCAAGTGTTTTCGACCCGTTTTCGATATCCTGCAACAGGTCACCAATATAAGCTTTCGAGTTCAATACCTTATTCACCGATCTCTCCGCCGCTGCCGACGGTGCCGAACGGGTTGCAACGTCCAACTCAATGCTGTCGTAGATTGCCTTTTGCGACGCTCTAAATTTTAGTCCTTGCGCACCGCCACCACCGCCGTAGGCCAGGTATGTTCCTCCCAGACGGCTGCCAAGTTGACTTAGTTGCACGTCGTAAGGTGTAGAGATAGTTTGCACGCCGCCGTTCTGAGGAATCAGGAAATACTGCCCCTGACCCCGGCGCGCGATCGCTTCCCACACCCGTTTAGTCATGGCCGAGCTGCCACATTGAATCGTGTTCACGATTATTCCCTGCTTTACTGCCAGGTCGGCAGTAGTGAAAGGCTCAGGCTCGTCAACATAATCCTGCGGCGGAGCGTCGCCCACCAAAAAGAGAATTTGTGCTTGCCCGGGAGAAGGTCGCGACCAGCCGGCTTGCGACACTCCTTCCACTAAAGCGCGTCGTACGTTCTCGGGCTCGTCACCTCCTCCGCCAGCCTCGTAGTCCATCAATGTCGAGTAAACTTTATCCAGATCTTCGGTCAAAGGCAGTACCCGCGTAACGTACTGATCGCCGCGGTCTCGGTATGCAACCAACCCAACCTTTACTGACGACGCCGAGGAGGTTTGCATTACCTCATTGACGATTCCCCAAATCCGCTCCTTCGCCCCGGTCAGCAGCCCGCCCATTGAGCCGGTGGTATCCAAGACAAAAACCATCTCCATCGCCGTCCCGCCTGAGCTGAGTTGGACGGGAGCGATTGTTGGTTCTTCGGGACGATCGAAGACCCAGGCTGTGGCTATTGCGACTCCAATTGCAAAAGTGATTACGGCGGCCAGGATGCGGACGGTGAATTTGGTCATTGCTCGAACCTCCTCGGAAATGGCTGAGTTGGGGATTTGCTAATTAGACGCTCAAATCATCCAATCGTTCCCTTGCTTTTCTGACGCGCCTGGTAGTTGTCGTTAGCAATGGAACGTAACGCCACTTCGTTTCTTGCAGCGGAGTTGTTTTGGCTACATTTACGCGCTTCTCGTCTCACCCACTGGATGAAGACGCACGTGCGCCCTTCCAGATCACGGCCGCGTCATAGCCATGGATTGTCCGAACGACGTCGGGGTTCCAGCTTTCGAGGCCACGCATTGCCAGAGGCCGCAGGGCGCGAAAGTCGATTACTTCATGACCCGTGGCCTTGGCGTTGAAAGCACGCGCGTAAGGCGTTGGTCGCCGAGTCGGAATTCGTCAAACTCATCGCTCGAGACGGAGACGAAGCTACGCCTTGGCCCGAGGACAGCCTGATGAGAACCTGGGCCGGGCAGGACGATGATATGAAAAGCGCGACCGCCGCTGAGGCCGCCACTTCATCCGCCATTGCGCCGAGATCGAAAACGTTAAAATAATTGGCGCCGCGGATCATATGGTTTAACCAAATTCCAGCATGACCTTTGGCGGCGAGCCACTTCCCCACTCTTCCCTGAGCCGTGCGGCCAGATTATTCCGGTTCCATTGCGCGCGGCGCTGCGAGTAAGCCCAGCCGCTGCTGGTCCGTGCCACGGCGCTAATGGCAAGTGATTCTTCGAGCGTGCGCAGTATTGTGTCACTCTCATGGTCCGGGTTGGGCCAGGCGGCCCGGACAGCCGACACCACGGCCGGATCTTGCGACAAGCAAAAGATGTTTTCCGGACTCGGATTTTGCTGGTGCTGCGCCCAGGCGTTTGTTGACGCCTCCTCCAAACCAGTAAACGACTCTCTGCACGCTGCGGCACCGTGGCTTCGAGTTTGGAGATTAAATAGCGATCGCTGAAAATCTCACGGTCGAGTCCCCATAGAGTTCGCTCTCTCCGAGGCGCGGCGTTGCTGACAGCCGAGAGGAACTGAGCTTCCTCACGCAGATAAAGAGGACTCCAGGTGTCGGGGCGAGCAAAAATCCACAATCCCTTTGAGGCCGTTGCGCCTCGCCGCCGTCTCAATGTCCTGCGCTACGATCGGCGAAAGCTCAATGGCCATTCGCTGTAGCCAGATCCACGAAGCGCATTGAATAGAACGGCTGAGAGCTTCGCTGTTTCCGCAACTCCATGCTCTTCGCCAATCAGTGTGAACCGAGCATCGCGCGCTTGCTGGACGAGCCAATCCCAACCGCCTCCCCCGGGACGGTCCGTCATCGTAAGTGGGAATCTATTTTCTTGAAGAGCTGCGAGAAGGCGCGCTGACCCACTACCCGGGTCCTGATACTGCGCACGAGGAGTGTCGTGCCCGAAAGCGCGTGTGCTCGCAAGCAAGGACAACCCACCTGCGACGAGTAAATCGCGTCGAGTTATCTTCATACTCATTACTCCTTAAGCCATCTAAAACGGAAGTTTGCGCGCCACGAATAAGGTATTTATTATGCAATTCGCTCATTCTAGATCCTGTAACCCGTCCGAAGGAGTTAATCGATGGCTATACCCACCTATGATAAGTTCATCGAACCTATTTTGCGGTATCTTGCGCAGCATCCCGAAGGCTCGCCCGCATCGACTGTTCATGAGGCCTCAAGCACTGCTCTTGGGGTTAGTGATGAAGACAAGCAAGTACTTCTACCCAGCCGCACCCAACTGGTATATAAGAATCGCGCCGGGTGGGCTCATGACCGACTGAAACGGGCCGGACTCTCAAGTTCTCCGCGCCGTGGATATTGGAAGCTAACGAACGAAGGTGTCAATTACGCGAATTCGCATCGCTCTCCCCTTACGGAAGATCAAGTTAAGGCGTTAGCGGTCGCAGATCCCGCAGTGCGCTTGCGGCCACCTACTACCAATGCACACGATCAGGCTAGTCTTATAAAGCAACACGATTTCGAGGACTCGGTGGCCACTCCCGATGATCGCCTTGAAAGCGCGATTACTGAGTTGAAGGAAGCAGCCGGTGAAGATTTGCTGGAAATTATCGGTAGAATGTCTCCCAAGTTCTTCGAGAATCTAGTTCTCGACCTGCTTCATGCAATGGGCTACGGGGCGAGCCGAACAGATCTTCAGCACGTTGGAAGATCAGGCGATGGAGGTATCGACGGCATAATTTCACTTGATCGTTTGGGATTAGAAAAGGTGTTTGTTCAAGCGAAGAGATGGCAGAATTCTGTTGGGCCAGAAGCAGTCCAGGCTTTTTACGGTGCCCTTGAAGGTCGGCGTGCCAATAAGGGAGTATTCATTACCACATCGAGTTTTACGCCCGGTGCAGTTGAGTTTGCTCGACTTGTCGAAAAAATTGTCTTGATTGATGGACTCCGACTCGTTGACCTCATGATGGAATATGGTGTCGGCGTTTCGCATCGAATAGTTAGAATCCCGAAGTTAGATAGCGATTATTTTGAAGAATAGGGCGAAGCTCCTGATATGTGCTGCATCAGGGCATGACTCGACTGGACAATAGCCGGGCCGTCGCTTCTGATGCGCCGCGGCCACGATGACGATCTCTGTATCCCGGATTAGATAAAAGATATTGAAAGGAAACCGATGAAGAACGAATTTGCGTGTGCCGTGATCGGCAAGCGGGAAGGAGTTTGGAGCTTCCCTAATTCTGGATGTGGCGTTGGCGACAGTGTGCGCGAATGCGATAGCGCTTAGTGGACTGCGTTCGTAATACCAATTACGCGCAGCTCGGAGTTCGGCGCGCGCGTGAGGGTGAAGTTTGATTCTCATTCAGACTCGCCGAACAACTCGGCGCGAACAACCTCCCACGGTATCAATTCCACCGTGCCAGCGTCGATCTCAGCTAAGCGTCGTTCGATTTCTTCAGACCATGCTGCTTCAACGTCAGGTTCAGAGACGGGATCTAATGTCTCAATAAGCAAACCCGCCAAGGTTGCACGGTCACGCTCAGGCAGTTCAACCGCCTGCTGAAAAACGTCGTTAAGAATTCTTTCCATATTTCAGAGTTACTCCGGGCAACTACATGCAGTCAACTGTGCGCCAGTTTATCATCTCGAATGGCTCCGTTGCAGTTTTCGTTGATATCGCGCGAAGGCTTTGCCTCGAGTATAAAGCTCCTCGCTGGGGCACTGTAGGGGCGACCCTCTGTGGCCGCCCGTCGTCCAAAACTCGCGCATTTACTTCGAACGGGTGGCGACGGAGGGCCGCCCTGCAGTTGCGCCCCAGTGTGCAAGCAAAAAAATTATTCCTCGATGATAGTTTTAGTCGCGCGCTTCCGCCTTTACAATCGAAGCCCAAATGTGGCGCTATTTCCAACAAATGCGGACCTTACACCCCGCATCGAAAAACCAACTTTCAGGAGACCAAACTCATGGCCAAAGAAAATCAATACACCGAATCACAATGGACCATTCAATCCATTTCGAATAACTCAGCTCTCATTCTCAATGCTGAGACGGCTTACGTCATCGGCGCGACACCCGAAACATTTACACTCAAGGCGCTCAAGGGCGGCAACGTGGCCGAAGACGCATCGGTCTGCCGTTCAAAGGTGAGTCGCAGCCTCGTAGTCAGCGTAACCGTGGACAATTCGACGACACGCTTGCAGGCCGCCTTCGATGGTGGCTGCGTCTCGCTCCGCTATTTCCGCGACAATGAGCTTTTGCTCGAAGAGGACGCATCCATCCTGGCCGGCTACAGCGCGCCCGCCCGCAAGATCGCAACCGATCGGCAGGTCTACGAGAAAGCAGTCCACCTGCGCCGGCTGATCGACAAAATCCGCTCCGACTCCTTCTTCCGAGAGCAGGTATTGCGCTCTATCAATCAGTTAGTGGATCCGTCCACGCAAGACCCCATCGACTATTGTGACTGGGTCTGCAAGCAATGCTGGCACGGCATGTACTTTCCGCATTCCTGCATCGCCTGCATCTACTGCAATGGCTTCAGCGCGGGTGATAGCGGCGGCGAATTCGACTGAGACGAATACACGACCGGTACGGACAGAAAACAAACGGCCGGTGCCACTGATAGCCGGCCGTTTCTGCGATAATCGGACAGGTTAAAGAACTCAAAATCATTTATCCTACGTCAAAACTCGAAAGGAGTTCTTCGAATGCGACTTGCACTTGGACTCTTACTGTCCGTCACAATCGCCATCTCAGTCACTGCACAAACACGGCAGCGCGGTCGTGAACTGCACATTCCGTTTCCCGGCACAACTGGACCATTAAACGCCATCACTGACGTTCCCGGCATCGCTGTCGGTCATGTCACGCTCATCGAGGGCGAAGGCAAACTCGTGCCCGGTAAGGGACCGATTCGCACCGGCGTTACCGCGATTCTCCCGCGCCCGCGTGGCAACTGGGATCCCGTTTTCGCAGCCACGTTCAATCAGAACGGCAATGGCGATATGACCGGTATCAACTGGATCAAGGAATCAGGGTTTCTCGAAGGACCGATTCTGCTGACAGGCACGCACAGCGTCGGGACTGTGCGCGACGCCGCGATTCAATGGCAATTAAAGAACGGACGCGAATTTATCTTTACTTATCCCATCGTCGCCGAGACGTTTGATTTTCTAAACGACGCGAACGGCGAACACGTAAAGGCGATTCACGCGGTTCAAGCACTCGATCGCGCGCAGCCTGGTCCAGTTGAAGAAGGCGCAGTGGGTGGCGGCACAGGGATGGGTTGCAACGGCTTCAAAGGCGGAATCGGGACCTCCTCACGAGTGCTAACCGCGGAACAAGGCGGGTACACGATCGGAGTGCTGGTCCAATGTAACTACGGCGGCGATCTGCGCATTCTCGGTGTGCCGATCCGTTCCGAGATCACTGACCTGGGCATTTGCACGACACTTCCGTCTCCGCTGAGCAGACCCTGGACCGCCGGTATTCCTCGATGTGCTGCTACGGGCGGTGGGGCGCAGGACGGCGGCGGTTATGAACACGAGGGTCGTGGCTCGATCATTGTGATCGTTGCGACCAACGCTCCGCTGTTGCCGCATCAACTGGAAAGAATCGCGCGTCGCGTGAGTTTGGGACTGGGCCGGCTGGGAAGTTACGCCGGCAATTCATCCGGCGACTTGTTTCTTGCATTTTCGACCGCGAACACCGGCGCCGCGAAGTCTGAAGGTACGCCGTCGCTGATCATGCTTCCCAACGACCGTATCGATCCGCTTTTTCGGGCCACGATCGAAGCGACTGAAGAAGCCGTGGTTAATGCGATGCTGGCGGCGCAAACAATGACGGGCGCAGATGGCATCCGCGTCTTTGGTTTGCCTGGCGATCGGGTGGTCCAGGTGCTGCGGAAGTACAACCGAATGAAGTAGCAAACGCGTTCTATGGTGTGATTCGAATCGTTCCCATATTGCTCGTTTGCCCATGTGCCTTGATGGTTACCTTGCAAGTGCCTGGCGCGAGAGTGTCGGGTAATCTAAACACGACCTGGATTAAATCGGCGTTCGGTACTGCGCGCACGTCCGCGGCCGGCACGTCAAAGCTTTGGTTACTACCGTCGACGAGATTCACGATCACATCAGAAGCTGTCTCACCCTGATTCAATCTCAGGTTTTGTGCGAAGATCATCACGAGGGTGTTCTGACCCGGCGGGAGGTTAAACCAGTCGGCGACACTCTTAACGCGGAAGGGATCTCTTGTGAATAACAACGACTCGAAAGCTGCCGCCTGCTGTGGAATAGGGCCTGATTCCTCCAGCACCAGCAGAGCATCGTCATCGAGAATCGTGCCTGCGCCTATGCCGTCCGCGATAGTCGTACCGAAGGCGTCGCTCAGATCCACAGAGAACGTTTCATTCGACTCCAGGCTAGTGTCGCCGATGATCGATACGTCAAAGGTGCGAGTTACTATTCCAGGCTGAAAGGTAACTACCGAGTTAATGGAGGTGTAATCACTCGGGGCGGTTGCTGTTCCCGGTGACGTAATTGCTCTGATTGCAATTGTCTCAACACTTGGGCCAGAGAGACTCAACGTAAAGGTAGCTGCTTTCGTACCGGAGTTGCCTTCCGTAACGGTGACGTCATTAATACTAATAGTTGGCCCGTCATCATCGACGATGAATCCGTTACCGCGGCTTGAGCTCACGGTTGCGTTCTGGACATTCGAGATATCCAGAAACAAAGTCTCCTGCACCTCATCAACAGTATCGCCATTGACGAGGACCACTACCGGCTTCTCGACTTCTCCAGGAGCGAAAGCTGATGCACCCGTAGTAGCAACATAGTCGGAACCGGCGGTCGCCGTGCCGTTTGAGGTGGCGAAGGAAAACGAAACCGACTGCGAGCTCGCAGCCGAGAGCGCGACAACAAACGTCGCCTGCGTCGTACCGGAGTTTCCTTCGACAACGACAACTTCGCGGACAGAAATCGACGGCTGTTGGGCTGAAACGTCAACACTCGTTGTCAACAGCAGCAACGTGGCGATCATTAGGAGACTAATTCGCAGCGGAAGGGGAATAGGCTTTGTCATAAATCTAATCAGGTGTCGGCGCTTGTTCTCGGAGCCACAGGGTTAAATACACTCAAAAAACCGGTCATTCCACAAAAGTCTTTTATGCCACAAAAAGGCACAAAAAGCTCAAATACGTTCTGCTGATTTGAGCTTTTTGTGCCTCTTTGTGGCTAAAACTTCAGCCAATGTCGAAAATCGGATGGTCAGGCTGTCACTTCAGTTCTGCGACCACCAAAAAGGAACGTCAGCACGAGCCCTGCCACGAAGCCGCCAATGTGGGCCATGTAAGCCACGCCACCGGTTTCAGTCGACTGTGTGATTGACCCGATTCCATTTATAAACTGTAGGACGATCCACAGTCCAATGACTACCAACGCAGGCATTGGGACCACGCCTCTGCCCATTAGTACCTTAACCTGCCCTTTCGGGAATAAAATTAAATACGCCGCGAGCACTCCGGCGATGGCTCCGGAGGCGCCCAGGTTAGGGATGCTCGACCCCGCGCTGACAAGCACTTGCGCCACCGTCGCGCCTATGCCGCATAGCAGGTAAAACAACGCGAACTTCGCGTGCCCAAACCGATCCTCCACGTTATCGCCAAAGATCCAGAGGTAGAGCATGTTGCCGCCCAGGTGCAGCCAGCCTCCATGCATAAACATCGACGTGAAAACGGTTATGAAATCAGCGCCCGGGTTTGCGATAAGACGCCTTGGCACGACCGACCATCGCTCTATGAACGGCTCGCCACCGCTTAACTCTACAAAGAAGAACAGGACGTTAATCGCAATCAACACGTAAGTGACGACCGGCACTGATCGCCGGCTCGAGTCATCATCGCCAATAGGAAACATAATAACCTCCACCGCAGGATAGTTTGAAGGTAGCTGCACGTTGCAGAGAGAACAGCGATAGGCCAATTCAAAAACCGTGCCTCGTTTGTAGTTGAGAAAGATCCTGAATGCGTACTGCTGATTGATGTCTAAACGGTACTGAATTCAATAACCAGCGTTCCTATTCCGTACGGTCCAAGAGACGTAACTGGTCCAAGCAATTAATTGTATGGCCCAAAAGCAACGAAACTGCGCGTGTTGGATTGAGGCTTTGATCATTAGTGAATTCCGACTGCGTGGTCCAAACGGGCCAGCGATGAGGCGCAAATGGATCAAAGCCTCTGAGTGCCTTTTGTGCTTCTTTGTGGCTGAGGGATAATACTGGCGTGGCTGCCGCATACCCAGCGAAACGTGCCGTCGTCTTCGAAGAACTTAGAAGGCGGCTTTTGGGAGCATGATTATTATTAAAAAAGGAGTTAGCAATGAATCAAAGGTTGGATTTTCTGACAACAACCCCGAATGTGGTGAGAGCGATGCTGGGATTGCACAAGCCGCTGTCACAAAGCGGGTTGGAAAAGGGTTTGCTCGATCTGGTGTACTTTCGTGTCTCTCAGATCAACGGTTGTGCATTCTGTCTCGACATGCACTCTAAAGATCTGCGAGCAGAGGGCGAAACTGAGCAACGACTCTACGTGCTCGAAGCGTGGCGCGAGAGCCCGTTCTATTCGGATCGTGAACGTGCGGCACTTGCATGGGCAGAGGCTGTGACGATACTGCGTGACAAAGATGTTCCCGACGACGTCTACGAACAGGCCCGGGCGCAGTTCAGCGAAGCAGAGCTGGTGAATCTGACTCTGGCCGTCATAACGATCAACGGCTGGAATCGACTCAACATCGCTTTCCGCACAACACCAGGCACCTACGAAGTCGGCATGACCTTCGCTGCGTAAAGATAGCAATCCACAGATTGCACAGATCACAAAAAATCTGTGTAATCTGTGGAGGGGGGATGTCACCCCACAACCATATGCTTATTCGTGACGAGGTTGAAAAAGCTGTGTGCTTGCAGGCGTGTGGGTACCAGCTACTCAAATGGTTGGAGAAAGCGTTGACGGATGCCTCTCCCGCAAAGGCGCAAGCTAAACGCTGCCGCCATTTGCGGGAGAAACGCTCGACTCATAAAGTTAGCTACGGAGTTGGGCTAACCAGGAACACGTCCCATGCCCAGCGCCCGAGTTGCGCATCTTTACTATCCGTGACTTTAGCCCGGTAACGGAATTCGTTGCCAAACCTGTCAACTCGTTTCGACATCTTGTAATCGAGATGCAAGGTTAACACGCCAAGGCTCTGCAAAGTGTGCAGCTCCGAAGCTTCGGAGATTCCGTTTTGGTTTGAGTCTCGCCACAATCGCAGGGTTGAAAAGATGGCGTCTTGATCGCTGATCTTGCCGTCACCATTTCCACCGGCTGCGGGTTTATCGAATTCAGCCAGCGCATCAAATCCGTTTGGAGAAGCTGACGCCGGTTGTTGAGTGAGATTCCCAAAGAGCTCGGTCCCGTTATCAATCAATCCGTTCCCGTTGCGATCGAGCGCAAGCCACGCATCATCAGAAGTCATGGAAGTCCATGCGATTGGCTTCGCCACTCCATCGGCATTGAGATCGAAACGGACGCCTTGTGCCCCACTCGTCAGCTCGAATCCATTTCCTAAAACGTCGATCACGATCGGGGACGCAAAGGAACAAGTTCCTTCAAAGCAGACGCAGTCACATGCGCAGTCTTCATCGAACCAACAGCTCACGTCGGCCTCGTGAATGTTTACACTGCCATCGGTTCCGGCACCGCCGGCTTGTCCGGAATTGCCGCCGTTACCGCCACTGCCCGGATCTCCGGTCCCGCCACTTTCCCCCTGACCCCCACTGCTGAAACAGTTAAGGCCTCGGGCGCCGCTACCGCCTTCACCTGCCGAGCCGGCAAATCCACCCTGGCCGGGAAACCCGCCTGCACCGCCACTGCCGCCGACGCCGCCGCTGGCAGACCGATTAATGCTTCCACTGAAGTTCTGTGGAGTCTCGATATCGATAGAGCCACCGTTGCCGCCTTTGCCGCCGTTACCGCCAATGCCACCGGTACCTCCAGCGCCACCATCGCCGGCAAAGCCGCCCCTTCCTCCTTCGGCGGTCTGGCCATTACCCGAGCAGTTGGAGCAAGTAGCACCATTGCCGCCTTTGCCGCCGGAGCCTCCATTTCCACCGTCGCCACCATTGCCTCCCCGGCCGCCATTTCCGCCGCGGCCACCGTTGGCGCTCACCGTATACGACTGGCCTTGCTGAGCGGTAAACGAGACGCCTCCACCATTTTGCCCGTCACCGCCATTGCCGCCATTGCCGCCGTTTCCTCCATCGGCGCCATCTGCGCCTGAATTACCAGAGCCGCCGTTAATGTCGCTCGGACATGATCCATTTGACCCATTGCCTCCGCCGTTACCGGGAAAACCGAAATTTCCGTTTGGTCCATCCGGACCATCAGCGCCATTACCGCCATCTGCATTTTGCTGGAAGGCCCGTGGCGCGTGATGCAGGTCTTTCGATGTCCCAGTCTTACTGGCAAGCTGCTCAAGGCGTCGTTGCTGTAGCCATTCGTCCCGGCCAATGCCACTGGTATCAATCGTGATGTGTCCCTGCGTGGGCTCCAGCGACGCGAGAGTCGAAGGCGGCAGGAAACCAACCTTCACCATACGTGCGCCGTCCCTGCTGAATGATGAGTTGTCTGCGAGCTGGGTTTCGTCGATTGTAAAAATGTGAATGTCATGGGGGCCTTTGATCACGACGTTACGACCAAGGAAAACCAAACGCCGGGCCAGGATCACTGTGTCGCCGGTGAGTTGAATGTTTTCCGGAAGGTAGAGAGTGTGAGCAAGTTGAACACCCTTCAGTTTGTTGTCGCCTTGCTGGATCACTTGCAACTCCGGCATTTGATCGAGCGTTGTTTTCAATTTTTGCTGCCAGCCGCGTTTGAGCAGGTCATCCGGATCGAAGGGCACGTTCTGCTGCAAGAGTAGTGCGCGACCCTTTTTGAAGTTCGCCTTTCTTCGGGCCAGCTTTTCGTCTGGTACGTTAGGTATGGTGGGTTGTGGTTGAATTTCGGGCTTGGCCCCCTCGGATGTCCATAAGCCCAGTATAGAGAGAATGATCACTACGATGAGTGATGCGCAGAGCCTTTTCATGATGTGTCTCCTCTTCGGGCGAGTGAAAGGTCTGGGAGGTGTTCGCGTTAAATCACTTCCGCCAATCTCGAGGGTGTTTGGCTTGCGTGAGTAACTTTTGGAAGGGGCGTACCTCTTGCCCAGCGGGGAACAGCTTACGGCGAGGGAAATACCTGGAATGGTCGGGAAGGCGTTATATGCTTCTCTCGTCTATAAAGTCAACCAGGATTTCGACACTAATTGTGGTCAATTTGTGGTGTTTTCAAGATCGATTGCTTGCGCCTGGTCGGATGTAGACGCTATTCATCTACGGTGGGACTATCCAGCGATTTTCGCGATCCGAGCGGTGTCGTGAGCGGCATGATCCAGCGTGCGGGTCGCAAGCTTACTTCTTCTTTAGCGAGGTCAACGTTGGGATCGATTAACAACTGCCGCTCGCGGCCGTTGAGAGAAACCATTGCGCGTGCCCGCACTTCCACATTCTCATAACCTTCACGCCTCTTCAGCTCAGCAAGGTAATGCGCGAAGTGCAGGATCAGATCCGGCTTCGTAGCCATCTTCGTCACTTGATGAGATTTTAGATAATCTTCCGGCTTGATGGTCCAGGTTTGTCCACTTTGCGGGTGGGTAATAATAAAGACTGCCTCTCCAGTTTTCGTTCGCAGCTTCATGTGCCACGCAAAATTATGTCCCTCTTCGGTCCAACTTACGTTACCCGGATAGAGGTAATGACGCAGCGGCAGAAAAACTTGGACCGCAAGGTAGGCCGCCAACAATCCAACAACTACTTTTTGCGACGTTGAAAAGGAAGGACAACTGCTTCGTTCCCCCGCCCTCGGCTCCGCGTCGAGAAACTCTTCTCCCGGCGACATAAACGCTCGTGCGAAGCGTCGCAGCAGGTTGGGTGGAAAGAAAATCAGGAGCGCGCCCAGCATCAACCACGGAAAGATGCCGATCTCGAATATCACGGCGTTGATGAGATTGAATAAAACTGCCGCTGCGAATGCGAAAGGCCGCGTGCGTCGCCACAGCAGCAGCGGCACCACCACTAAGTCGACCATCAACCCGCCGATCACGAAACTGTGAACTATCCAGTTGGACGCGAAGATATGACCAAACGCCGGAATCTTCGTTAAAGGACTCAACCATATGCGCATGGGCTCGCCGCCGTGTACCCAATCGCTGTTGAGTTTCGCAATGCCGCCGTAAAAATATGGGATTCCGACTTGTATTCGTAGCAGCCACAACATCCACGCTGGAACTACGTCTGAGCGGATTTTCCGGCGCAGCAACGAATCAATGGAAAACGCCCGTTCTGCCGGAAGAAAACACATCAGAAAAGTGATCAGGCAGACTAGATAGAAGTGATTGAGATAACGCGTTTGGTCCAATAGAAAAGAGTAGGTGAAAGCAAGAAAAAGGACCGGGGCGGCAAAGCGGTAAAGGAACCCCACCATCACACAGGCAGCGGCCAGGCCGAGCACAAAAAAGTGAATGTACATCCCGGAGCCCGGCCACGGCTTCACCCAACTAAACCCGTAGTATGTGAAAGTGAGCGCGGGTTCAACGAAGTAACGCGTGATCCAGCCGTGAGTGAAGTACCGGTAAGTTTCCCAGAGCATGATGCCGCCGAAGAGGATGCGGAAGAAAACCAGGAATGAGATATCAACCGGCTCGAACAAAGCTACGCACAGCCGTCGCAAAACATTTGCTTTCGCGGCGCTCGAATCCACCGTTGGAACTGTTTGCATTCTTAACGCCGCTTCAGCCGTGCGCGCTCAGTTGCGAGGCGCGAGAGCTTCTTCCACTTCTTCTTTTCCACGATCTCCGAGAGTTTATCTCTTCTCCGAGCCTGGTATTTCACTTCTTTCTGTAACTTCTCGTAGCTCTGATATCGTCCAGCGTCAATCGTTCCTGCTGCTAAAGCTTCACGGACGACACAGCGTGGCTCGTCCTGATGCTGGCAGTCACTGAAGAAGCAACGCTCGGCCAGCGCCTCGATATCATCAAAGACCAATTGCAGGCTGTCATCGCCATCCCACAACTGCAACTCGCGCATGCCCGGTGTGTCGAGCACGAGTCCTCCCGCTGGCAGCAAAATCAGTTCGCGATGAGTTGTCGTATGTCTGCCACGATCGTCGTGCTCACGCACTGTCTGCACTTTCAACCGCTCGACGCCGGCCAGATGATTTATCAGAGTTGACTTGCCAACACCGGATGAGCCAATGAGCGCAACCGTCTGCCCGCGCCTGAGATATTGTGCGATATCCTGAAATCCGTTTCCCGTAACAACACTGACGGCGTGAATGGGCACACCACGCGCAACGGCCTGCATCTCGTCGATTAGCTCGGCCACTCGATCACATAAATCTGACTTACTTAAAACTATGACCGGATTGGCGCCGCTTTCCCACGCAATAATAAGATACCTTTCGATCCTGCGCAGACTAAAATCCTGGTTCAGCGACGTAACCAGGAATACCGTGTCAGCATTCGCGCCGACAATCTGCTCTTCAGTGCGCGAGCCGGCCATCTTACGCGCAAAACTGGTCCTCCGCGGCAGGACTGCGTGAATCATTACTCTGCCACGCTCGGGAGCGCGAATCACCACCCAGTCTCCGACGGCAGGTAAATACTTTCGACTCGTCGCTTCGTGCCGCAGCTTGCCCGAGATTTCCGCAAGCACTTCTCCGAATTGAGTGTAGACGCGGAAGAGATTCCTGTGTTCCAGCGTGACGCGACCACACGCATAGCCCATGTCTGCATATGATTTAAAATTCACTTCAAAGAACTGACTCCAACCAAAGGTTGTCAAATCAACAACGTTCATGATGATGCTCCAACGAAAGATGCGGCTGCGAGATCGATCAGACTGCAACCAACGATTAGTGGATGTTGTATTGAATTTGAGGTGTAGGGATAGTTACTGCGTTAGCTGTGAAGACACTACAGCTATATTCGCTTCAGGAATCGCAGTAACTTTTTTAGCGGGCAATCATAGGCACGGGCGGGATTGTAGCAGAAGTTAGCCACAAAACGGCGCAAAAGCTCAAAAATCAGCAGAACGTATTTGAGCTTTTTGTGCCTCTTTGTGGCTAAAAGACTTTGTGTTATCTGTGGCTAAGCCGGTTCACTTCTGCAATTCCGCGAGAAAAAAATCCAGATCAAAGAACTCTCTCTCCAACTCGATCTTCCCCTGCTGGTTCAACCTGAAGAAGCCGATGCCTTCAAGGAAGAAAACATTTCCGGTCTTAGTCGTAAAGCGTATCCGCCATTTGACGGCGGCTTCATTACCGCGCACCTTGATGTCGAGGGAGTAGAGTTTCATTTGATTGAACAGCGTCGGGAATGATTCAAGATACGTGGTGATGGCTTGTGCTCCCTGCATCGCCGGAGTTCCGACCGGGTCTTCAAGCACAGCGTCAGCCGCGAAATTGTTCATGACTCGCGCGACGTCGAATGCCACTAATCCGGCGAATGCGTCCTCAATCACCGCCTCGACTTGCTGAGGAGTCAGATTCGGGGTTGGCGCCGCTTCAACGCGTGTGATGCTCGTAACGACCATAACCGTGAGCGCCAGCGCCAGCGCCGTCATCTTTACAAACAAACTTTGATTTCTCATCTCTTTTCCTTTCGGTATGAAGTCATAAAAGAGGAACACCGTCCGCCATCGGAGTCGATGACCCGATGATCCAAAATAATTACTGCCGTACGGAGAAGTTGCTGAACTCTTCACCGTATTACCGTGGCGCGAAATTTTCGTTTAACTTAAAGCCGGATGGTCGTTTCCAAAATTGGTGAAACAATGTAGGGTGTCGACTGGAGGATCTCGCTTATGCGCTTTTACCTGATTTGTATTTTGCTGCTGTTAGCTTCGGCGTGCGCAAAATCTACGACCACCGCTTCGGAAACAAGAGAATCCCCTGCCCCGGTAGCGGCGGCACAAAACGTCGATCAGGAACTCGAACGACGATTAAAGATCATCTCCGATGGCGCACAAGGAACCATCAGTCTCTCCGTTGTTCACATCGAAAGCGGAAAGACGATCGCGATCAACGGCGACTCTCAGTTGCCGCTCTATAGCGTATACAAACTCCCTTTGGCGATTGCTGTTCTGAAGGACGTGGAAGAGAATCGCCTGCGGCTGGATCAGAAGATTCATGTGATACCGGCGGAAGTAGTGCAAGGCGCGCCGGCCAATAGCGCGATCTGGAAAAAGCCCATTGACTTTACCATCGAACAGCTCCTTGAATTTTCAATCTCACGTAGCGACAACACCTCGAGCGACAAACTGGTCCAACTTGTCGGTGGTCCACTCAAAGTCACTGAGCGAATGCGTTCGCTTGGCTTTCAAAACCTTGATATTCATATCTCGAGCGGTGAATTCGTAAAGACGCGCCAAAACCCAAACACCGGCTCGGCCGATGATCTTGCGAAACTCGTCGTACAACTGCATGAGGGAAAGATCCTGCAGCCGCCTCAAATGAATCTCCTGATCGGATTTATGCAACGAGCAACTACAGGTTTGCAGCGGCTGAGAGGAGATTTGCCGCGCGGCACACTCGTCGCCGACAAGACCGGCTCAGGCGAGCCGGATGCGATTACAAAAGTAGCGAAAGTAACGAACGACGTCGGCCTCATCACTCTTCCTTCCGGTCGAGGTCATCTTGCAATCGCGGTTCTAGTCAACGGATCGAAATTGCCTGACGCAGCCCAGGAAAAGTTGATTGCCGAGCTGGCGCGCGCAGCGTATGACGCATTTTCAGGAGACCAGGCGAAATGACCTGCACAGAACGATGAAGGCAGCGACATTCATAACCACCGTGGCCCAAAAGAGCAGTCGGAACGGACGCTTGACGGACTTATGCCGCAAGAGCTGCTGCGCGAGCAAAGCACCAGGCCAGCCTCCTGCAAGGGACAGTAGGTGTAAGTTAACCTCCTGGGTGCGCCACGCCCCACTCTGAGCGCGCGACTTGTCGTTGGCGTAGACCAAATACGTGACCGCGCTTGCTACCAGGTAGATGAGCGCGAACCACATTGACGGCTCCCATATAAAGAACGCAACGACGTACACGATCATAAATGCCGGAATAAAAACAAGTGTGCCAATGCCACGCGGCGCTTCGGAGTTGGACTCAGCCATCCTGGCGACGGGCCGCTCGGACCGGCTCAGCTCTACATTTCGCGCACGCAGCCTTCCATGTCGCCCCGGCTCGACCTCGAATAAGACGTGCTGACTGACCTGCGGCCGGCCGGCCCTGCGGGAGAATGCTGTGATATGAAAAAAGATCTCGTCCCCGCCCAGCGTCGGCTCGATGAAGCCGAAACCTCGCTCTTCATTCCAGGACTTGATTACACCTTTTAATTGCATGATGTTGAGTTGTTGAAGTGGTGAGACTCGTTCGGGCGATGCCGGTTTCACAGTAGCTGAGTCTTAATCTCTGAGTCAATCAATTCGTCTTTACCAGTGCAATCTGTGGTTAAATAACTCAAGTACAAATGAGATCTGAATTTCCAGCGGCAGTGCCTGAGATACCTGTGACCGATATGAACGCGGCGCTGGATTATTATGCGAGTAAACTCGGCTTCAACATCGATTGGGGCGGAGCCGACGGCGGGATTGCCGGAATCTCAAAGGGCGACTGCAGGATGTTCCTCACGGACCATGACTTCCGCGCGAATCATGGCAACGCTCCGCCAGTGATGATCTGGCTCAATCTCAACAGCAAAGAAGAGGTAGACGAGTTGTATGAGCTCTGGAAATCCAACGAGGCAAAAGTCATCTCAACTCCCGAGTCGAAGCCGTGGAAACTTCATGAGTTCACAGCGTCCGATCCAGACGGCAACCTCTTCCGCGTCTTCTATGATTTCTCAAAAGATCCTTAGCAGCCGGTTTGCGAATTCCAATCATCCTATCGCGTAACTTGTGGTTTTATAGGTGCCGCAGAAAGTTATGTAATGTTTTGAAGATTTCACCACTTCGATCAAGGTAAGGTGTGCGCAATGCCGAATAGTTAATTTTAAATTGCTGTTTTGAGAGTGTTTCAGAACGTGAGTCTCCCAAAAGTCACACCCAAAAGCGAATGGGTTCTCACTCAAGCGGCGTTCGACGGCTTTCTCGCCACACTCGACGAAGATCGAGACAAGGCGGGAGAGAAGTATGAGTACATCCGTCTTAAGCTGTTGAAATACTTTCAATGGTCTGGATCGGATGTGCCTGATATCGATGCCGACGAAACGATAAATAGAGTCACGAGAAGAATATACGAGGGCCAGGTCGTCTATAACCTTACTGGCTATATCTTTGGAGTCGCCAGGCTGGTTCATGCAGAGTCTCTGAAGCGGCGGAAGCTTAGGCGGGTGCTAGATGAAGGAACGGTCATTGAGATCTCATCGATAGGTGTTGACGTTGAGATACCAGACTACCAGGAGTGCCTCGAGCGCTGTCTCGGACGTCTTAGCAACGAAGATCGTGAGGTTATCACCGAGTACTATGGGCATAAAAAAAGCGAGAAAATCGGCTGCCGCCGACGACTTGCAGCAAGGCTCGGCATCTCTTTGAATACGCTGCGAGTGAAGATGCATCGGCAACGTTTGAGTCTTGAGGGATGCGTGGAAAAATGCCTTGCTCGATACGAAACGCACTGACTGACTGTTGGCGCGTGGAAGGGACGGTTCGTTTGGCTAGATCAATTTCGGAAACGCAACGAGTCCGATACTTGCTGGGTCTGTCCTCACCAGTCGAGTGCGAGCATATTGTGTCAGAGTATTTTGAAGATGAGGATGCTTTTCAGGAGATGCTAACGACCGAGGATGATCTTATCGACGCATACGCTCGTGGTGAACTCGTCGGTGAGGAACGGCGGAGATTTGAAGAGAGTTTTGTGAGCTCGTTGCACGGGAAAGATCGAGTTCAGTTTGCACGTGCTTTCGCGGGCGCCGTATCTACCACGCGGTCGGTTAAAACCAGGCACCGCGCTCCATGGCACGACAGCTTTAAAACCCTTCAATCATCTGGTCTGTTATGGACCGCAACGATCGCGGCTGTGATCGTTTTCATAGTGGTGCTTGCATGGCTAATTATTGATCGCCGGCGAATGACTAATGAACTCGGCGAGTTGCGTGCAGAATCCGCCGAACTTAGCAAACGAGTTGAGGCGTTACAGCAAAGCAGTGTCAACGAACAAACACACACTACCGCCTCGCAACTTGCAGATCTTTCTAATAAGCCAAGGCATCATGAACGCACGACAACCTCTACTCAGCAAGCGACGCTCGAGGGCGTCTCGGTGGAACCTTTCAACACCTACTCCCTAAGCACTGTCCGTGGGACAGCAAAAGATCCGAATGGTAACGTTGTGAGCGGTGCAACCGTAACGCTAACTAACTCCGCGAGAAACTTCACCAGAACTCAGTCCACCAACAAAGACGGCACCTACATATTCAACGCAATCCCGCCAGGTACTTATTCTATCGAGGTACAGGCATCAGGCTTCAAAACTGCTTCAGCTTCAGGTATAGCCGTACTCGTCCACACTCCGACAATCCGGGACGTGCCACTCGAGCTTGGCACGGTTTCTGAGAGCGTCAACGTTACCTCAGCCGCCGAAGCTGCCATTAACACCAGCGATGCGACGCTCGGAAATTCGTTTCAAAGTAAACGCATTACTGAATTACCGGTAAACGCAAATAACGTTATGGATCTGTTGTCACTTCAGCCCGGTGTCACTCGTCTAGGTTACGTAACTGGCGGACGTTCTGACCAGTCGAACATCACGCTTGACGGTGTTGACGTTAATGATCCCACACCAAACCCGCTTAGCTGGATTAGATTCCAGATAACGCTCGAAACAGCGGCAATTCATGATGACTACCGCGTTATCATAAAAACTGCAGACGGTCGCCTTGTAACATCTATCGAGTGGATCGAGCCACTCACGCCGGATCAAATGATCATTGATACCCCTGCGATATCAAGAGTCGATCTACCCTCCGGCGATTATGTGCTCTTACTTATGGGAAAAGAGCGTGACGGTTCGTTCGTCAAAGTCGCTGAGTACTCGTTCAAAGTTATTAACTATTAATCAGCTACATTGAACAGTTTGCAAACTTTGTATAAGGTTCCTTCGCCCACAAGTCGTGAACATACTTAATCGGAGAACGCCATGTCGGAAGAGAACAAACAATTGATCCGCCGCTGGTTTGAAGAAGTTTGGAATAATGGGCGCGCCGAGGCGCTCGACGACATGTTCGACGAAAACGGCATCGCGCACGGATCTTCCGATGATCCGGCAAACCCGATTACAGGTCCGCGAGACTTCAAACCGTTTCACAAACTGTTTCGCGAAGCCTTTCCAAACATGATGATCGTTGTCGAGGACGTGGTTGCTGAAGGTGACAAAGTCGCTGCACGTTGCTCCGTGCGTGCTAAGCACGAAGGAAACTTCATGGGAAGAGAAGCGACACAAGCTCCCGTCGAGTTTACCGGCATCACCATCGTCCGCATCTACAACTGAAAGATTGTCGAGGCGTAGAACAATTTCGACTTCATGAAATTGCACAAGCAGGTCGGACTGCTCGCGTAATCACGAGGTTTTGCTGATTTTTTTGAGCTTTTTGTGCCTTTTTGCGGCAAAAAAGACTCTTGAGGCATGGCCACGTTCAAACAAGACATGGGCCAGCGCGAGACAGGCGGCGGCAAGGGCAAGACAGTAGAGTCTGTGTGCGAGCATCGTCGCGTCGGTGAGATTACTATATGTCCAGAGCTGGTACAGCAGCGGGTTGTAGCTCCAGTGCTTATAACCAAGGTTGTATAGATAAACGAGGCCGACGCCGGCGCCGATGGCTACCACGTAAACCACGTAGTTGTTCCGCAGTAACACATTCAACGCAACCACGAAAGATGTCAGAAAAACTACACCGGGCACGACCACCACGCCGTTAATGATCAAGTAAGCTGAGACGTCAACAGGCGTATACCCTCTAATCACTTGAGTCACGATCGTAGTTAGACCACCGACCAGCACCAGCAAAAGCGACAACAACGTCATAGCCAGCCACTTTGAGAGCAGCAAGACACTGTTCGGCGCGGGCGTGGACCATATAACCGGTTCGATTTTCAATTCTCGGTCGCGATTCATGGCTTCGCCTGTGTAGAAAACGATTGCACCGGCTAAAAACAGTAGCAGCATGTTTGCGGTGTTCGTTGCAGAGGTGACCGAATAAGAGACCTCAGTCGCAATTCGTGAAAAAGGAACCGATAAAAACGAAAGCAAGATCGCCAACGGCACGAGAACGATGAGACCTCGTTCCGCTCGAAGCAGTCGAAACTCAACGCCCAGCGCTGAGATTATTTGGGAGAGAGTCGCTGCTGGTCCTTTAGTTGAACTGACTTTAGGGAGTGTTATTCGATCGCGTACCGGAACTGCCTCAACCGGTAAGTCGATCGATCCATACGACGGAGCACTGTAAGCCATCCTGTCAGGCGCGTCTGAAAGCGTCAGCTTCGTGAAAGGCTCCGCCTTCTTTTCCTGCGAGTCGATTCGAAATCGGAAGTAGACAAGCAGTAAGAGCAAACCAGTGACAATGATGTTCGAGACACGATTAGCATACTGATCGAAATTGTAGCTGGCTACGGCTTTATTGAGGAAATCCGCGCTCAGATTCCAGGGATTTGTCAGTAACCCTCCCTGCCCGAGGTTGAAACCCAATGGATCAAAAAGTACGTTGAAAATTTTGGGCAGCTTGAGAAACACTAACAGTTGAAGCGCAATGTAGACCGGATAAAAACATGCAGCCAGCCCGTAAACTACTTTTGCGTTACGAGTAAGTGTTCCTGCCGCAAAGTAAATGGCCGCCAGGGCCAGGTGAGAGATGACAACGACGATAAAGAAATGTTTGAAGTAGGGAACAACTTTTACGGGCAGGAAAACCATTCCCGTAAACGGAACCCATTGGAGCAGAACTAACGTGATCGCGTAGACTGATTGACAACAGACCAGCACAAAAAAGCTGCCCAGAAATTTTCCGAGCAGATACGAAGCACGGCCAACCGGCTTCGAAAAGATCAGCGGATCTACCCCGAGACGAAAATCCCTGACAACGATGTCGCCCATCATGATCGCGGTGAAGATCGGAAGGCCCAAAATGAATGAGAAGCCTCCCATGTGTCTGCGAATGTAAAAATCGCTATTGGTGGCCCAACCCCGCTGTACGGCCGGACCCCATCCCCACCACAACACCGCGTTCGCAGCGAAGAGCACCATCAGCACGTAGGGAGTAACGCGCTTTGCGTTTAGCAATACTTCGTTAGTGAAGACCGCTGCGAAAGGAGTGTGGAAGGGATTTTTCATTGGTCCTGTCGATTTATTAAATCGAAATAGTAGTCTTCCAGAACCGGTGTCGCTTCAGTGAGCTCTTCGCTCGGACGCTGACCTTTCGAGATCACTCGCACGCGCGCCCCGCCATCGAGCCTACGCGAAGAGATCACGTTGTATTCAGACTTGAAAGCGGCGAGCTGCTCGCGCGACACAATCCCTTCCCAAACTGATCCTTTTAGTTGATCGACTGCCTGCCCGGGCGTGCAAGTGGAAATAATTTTCCCCTTCCGAATGATCGCCATGTGGCTGCAAAGGTTGGCGACGTCAGACACAATGTGCGTCGACAGAATCACTACGGTAGTTTCAGTTGTACTTTCCGAAATCAAATTATGAAAACGAAGACGTTCTTCCGGATCGAGTCCAGCCGTCGGCTCGTCGACAATGATTAGCTGCGGCTCGCTGATGAGCGCCTGGGCAATGCCTAAACGCTGTCGCATTCCTCCTGAGAATCCGCCCAGCCGCTGGGAGCGTTCGGCGGAAAGATTGACTCTCTCCAGTAGCACATCGATCAAAGCGTGTCGCTCCTTCTTGTTTGTGACGCCCTTGAGCTTCGCCAGGTAATCAAGCATCTGCCAGGCTGTGAGTGTTGGATAAAGGCCAAAGTCCTGCGGCAGGTAACCGAGCATGCGGCGTGTATGGTCCTTGCGAGTTATTAAATCAGCGCCGTTCATCTCGACGCTGCCCGAATCAGGTTCCAACAGAGTCGCTACGATCTTCATCAAGGTTGTTTTACCTGATCCGTTTGGTCCAAGTAAGCCGAAGACACCGGCGGGCAGATCGAGGCTGACTCCTTGCAGCGCTTGAACACCGCTGGAGTAGGTCTTCGTCAGATCTTTGATTACGAGCATTCGGGCTTCTCTGAATTCCGAGGGGTTAATCCGCGCACGTAAAGTAACAAGCGACCCGCGATAGCGATCATGATTAAGGTGTCGCCAATGTGCGCGACCTTATAGTGCGAGCTAAGCATGTGTATGGCGAGACCCGTAAGGGCAATAAGAATTGCGGACGTCTTGAGGAAGCGCCGAAGTAGACTGCTCCGTCTGCTTATGGTTACACACTGTCTCTTGACTGTTTCGAGATTACCAAAGCGTCTCAAGGCGGCCGCTTTCGCTTCTGCGGCGGATAGTCCCTGTTGCGCATATTTAAGCTCGAGCATTTCGATGTGAAATTGCAATTCCTCTGCGACGTCGAGCGAAGTTTTTCTGGTTCTCATGGTTATGTAGTCTGCAGGATCCGGCTAACTGCTTTGGAGATGCGGTTCCAGTTGGCGCGTTGAGCTTCGAGCTGTCTTTGTCCCGTCCTGGTGAGTTTATAAAACTTCGCTCGTCGATTGTTTTCCGACACACCCCACTCAGACTTGATCCAGCCGCGTTCCTCCATGCGGTAAAGCGCCGGATAGAGCGAGCCATCCTCCACTTTGAGCAAATCTTCGGCCGCTTCGTGTATACGCTGGACGATACCGTAGCCGTGCATCGATCCACGCGCCAGAGTGTTCAGGATCAACAACTCGAGCGTTCCCTGCATCAAGTCCGTGCGATCACGTGTCATGAAGTCGCTCCCCCAGATTGTCTGGGGGCAGAGACTAATGGACGCTCCCTAGACTGTCAAGGGAAACTTGCCGCGGATTACGAAAACGTTACCTCACGTTTACTACGAGATTATGTTGCGAATGGAGAGTATGACGCCGTAGCTACCGGGCAGATTGTTTTTTAGGAGAATAAAGCTATCCAATAAGGTCGCTTGCGCAAACTGAAGCCAGCAGTTGGTCATAAGTTTCCTCCCATTCATCACACTTCGGCTACCGCACACAACTAAACTACGCCTGTTTTGACCGTCTTCTGGTAAGTTTCGCGCCGTTTCGTCCCACTGCAAACGAGCCAGGAGAAAGCCATGGTTAAATCCTTCTGTTCACTTTTAATCCTAATCGTCTTCATTGGCGCCGCCGCCGCGCAAAGCCCAGCCTCTGACACAGTTATCCCAATTGAAGGTCTCGATCCGGTGATGCTCTCGCAAGGCAAAGAGGTCCAGGGAGATCTGAAGTACAAAGTTACAAGAGGCCGGTTCCAGTACCTCTTTGCGAACGAAGAGAACAAGGCGACGTTTGAAAAGGATCCGTCGAAATACGAGATCCAGTTGGACGGCCATTGCGCGCGCATGGGCGCACCTACTACCGGCGATCCGGATCTGTATGCGGTTCACAACGGGCGCATCTACATTTTTGGATCCGAGGAATGCCAAACGCTCTTCAAAGCGAAGCCCGAGAAGTACCTGGAAGTGCCGCCGGCGCCCAAGTCACCGCCCAGGGCCGAGATGATCAAACGGGGACAAGAGCTCATCGCAAAAGCCGCTGAAGCTTTCGGTCCCGAAGCAAAACTGGACCAGTTGCGCAGTTTGCAACGGACGAATCTGAGAGAAGATAAAGTCAGGAATAATTTGGTGCTATCGTTTCCCGATTCACTGCGACAGGAAACAATTAGACCAACCTTCACGCTGACCTCGATCATCACGCCTTCTGATTCATTCATCATCGTAAACAACGCTGCCAGGCCGATGTCGGAAGCCAGCCGCGCCGCAATCTATAAGGAGCTCAACCACGATCCGATCATTCTGCTGCGAGCTCGCACTGGACCTGATTTCAAGGCGTCGCTCTCACGTGAAGAAAAGACAGTCGGGTACGTTGACGTTGAGCTGCAAGGGTTCAGCACAACGTTAGGCATCGATCCGGGAACAGGTCGCGTGATTAGCCAGACATACACAGGACGCGGGCCGGGCGGTGTGGTGGGCCAAATCGTTATCAGCTATTCCGACTACCGAACGGTTGAGGGATTGTCGTTGCCGTTCAAGACGACGGCAACGTTTGACGGGCAGCCCTTCCCTGCTTTATCGGCAACGAGCGAAGCCATAACCGTCAATGCCAAAATCGATCCGTCAGCTTTCAAGAAGCCGGAAAAAGAATAGAACACCAAAGATTAGAACACCAAAGAATAGAACAAGTCAGGAAGAGGGGCTTGCCTCCGCTCTTTCCCTAACAGCGGGGGCAAGCCCCTCTTCCTGACTTGTTCTATCCCTGACTTGTTCTAATCAAAAAAGTAAATATGATGTTTCACTCCAAACCACAAACTGTGAAAGCGATCGTGCTGTTCCTGTTGATGTCGGCCACGGCAGCTCAGGCGCAAGTGTCTGACTGGTCGCAATGGGGTGGTCCACACCGCAACTTCACCTCGGAGACAAAAGGTCTGGCGCGGGGCTGGCCCGCCACAGGACCAAGGCGGTTGTGGCAAAGAGAGCTGGGCGAAGGCTACTCCGCGATCGCCGTTGAACGCGGCCTGCTCTTCACGATGTACCGGAAAGGCGAAAAGGAAATCGCCATTGCCCTCGACGCTGCCACCGGTAAAACGCTTTGGGAATACAGTTACGCCGCACCTTTTTCAACGGATTACGACATGTCGAATGGACCAGGTCCTCACGCAACTCCTCTAGTTGTCGGAAACCTCGTCATCACGTCCGGCGCCACTGGCAAGCTGCACTGTCTCGACAAGAAGACGGGCAAACGTTTGTGGTCACATGATCTACTCAGCGAGTTTAACGGCACTTTACGCGTGAATGGTTATTCGTGTAGTCCGATCGCTTACAAAGACAAGATCGTGATGATGGTCGGCGGACCGTCCAGCTCGCTCGTTGCCTTCAATCAGAAAGATGGCTCGGTGATCTGGAAGAAGCACGACTTCAAGAATTCCACGTCTTCTCCGATCATCATCAACGTCGACGGTCAGGATCAACTTGTCGCTTTCATGTACAGCGAGATTGTAGGCGTCGATCCCAATAACGGTAACCTGTTATGGAGTCACCCTCACCCGGTCGAGTATGGCTTGAACACCAGCACACCTATCTGGGGACCCGACAACTTACTCTTCATGTCGAGCGGATACAACGGCGGCAGCCGTGTCTTAAAACTCACTCGCGGTGGAGACAAAACGACTGTCGAAGAGATGTGGGCCAACCGCCTGATGCGAGTTCATTTCACGAACGCGATTCGCGTCGGAGATCTGATCTACGGGTCGAGCGGTGACTTTGGACCGGCGCCCTTCACCGCGATCAACGTCAAGACGGGAAATGTTGTGTGGCGCCATCGCAGTTTTCCCAGGGCCACATTCCTGTTTGCAGACGGCCGTTTCATCATTCTCGACGAAGATGGTCACTTAATACTTGCCACTGCGACGGCTGAAGGTCTGACAGTGACGTCTAAAGCGGAGCTGCTTAGCAACCAATCCTGGACTGTCCCTTCCCTATCCGGGACTCGGCTCTACACGCGCGACAGAAAGAACATCGTCGCGCTTGAGCTCGGTCCTCAATAAGCCGGAAAACTGCGTACGACGCAGAATCGCGCGTGGTCGAGAATGCTGCGGAATCTGCACTCGAACACCATCTCGGCATGACGTGTGATCCCGTCGCAGGATACGTGCAGGTGCCTTGCATTGAGCGCTGTGCATTCGGCGCCGTCAAGACGTGGACCGCCTATGCGATCGCCAGCAACGAGGTCGCATCCAGACACCGCGTTAACTTCGACGCAACCGTTCAAGCGCTGGCCCAAACTGCCAAGGACATGAACAGCAAGTACAAGGAAACGAGCGAAGCCGGCCTTGCCCTTTCGGTCGTGCTCTGCTGATAAGCTCCCATACTTTTGTTTTCTTCTCTGTTATGCTCATGGCATGATTCACCTTGGACACGTTCATGAGCTCGTGCGGTATCCCGTCAAGTCGATGGCCGGTGTCGCGACGAGCTCTGCCTTTCTAGGCTGGCACGGTTTGCAGGGAGATCGACGCTTTGCGTTTCGTCGACTCAACGACAAGAGCGACTTTCCGTGGCTGACTGCAAGTCGCCTTCCAGAGCTTCTTTTGTACCAGCCGCATGGTCTTGAAGAGCCTACTCACGTTCGAACATCGGAAGGTTTGGACCTTGCGATCGGAAGCGTTGAGTTGCAAAACGATGTCGCTGAGAAATTTGGCAGCCCGCTCGAATTGATGAAACTCAAGCATGGAATTTTTGATGAGGCGAGCGTGTCGGTCATCAACTTAGCGACGATTGCCGCCATCGGACGCGAGGCCGGACAGGAGCTGGACACAAGGCGATTCCGCGCCAATATCGTAATTGCATCAGATTCGACAGAACCATTTCTCGAAGACGCTTGGGTCGGCGGCAGGCTGGTCTTCGGCGACGAAGCTGGGCCAATGATCGATATCACGATGCCCGATCCGCGCTGCGTGATGATCAACCTCGACCCGGATACAGCCGAACAGGACCCGCGCGTCATGAAAGCCGCCGTCCGTTTGAACGAGAACAATGCCGGAGCTTACGCAACCGTCGCGCGCACGGGTCAGATCAGCATCGGGCAATCAGTGAGCTTGCTGGTCGAAACCTAACTCCTGGTATTGATCTCAGTATTGTCTCGCATTAGACTGCCCAACAACTCCGCGATCTGGGGGCAACCATATGTCCAGTGTTAAACGTTCCCTGTTATTCATAACTTGTCTACTGCTGTTTCCCGCGATCGTACTTTCCCAAACGAAACCTGAGCAGCAGCCGTCGCCACCGCCGCGCGGCGAGGCGGATGATGTAATCAAGTTTGAGACCTCTTTGGTACAAACTGACGTGATGGTTTTCGATAAGGACGGGCGTCCCGTCACTGGCCTGAAACCTGAACAATTTCAGCTGAAGATCAATAATACGTCGCGGGAAATATCCTTCTTCGAAGCGTTCAGGTCCGGCGCTGTTCGGGAATCGCCGCAGCCGGGCCAACCAAACGAAATCAACAAACTTAGAGCCGATGCAGAACGGCGCTCCGTCCTGTTCTTCGTTGACGATCTGCATCTCGCTCCAGACAGTCTCGTACGCACACGAAAAGCGTTGCTCGAGTTCATCGATAGCGGCATCGGTGAACACGATCAAGTCGCGATCACTTCGCCCAGCGGACAAGTCGGATTCCTGCAACAGTTCACTGCAAATAAAGACGCGCTGCGAACAGCGGTTGCTCGTTTGAACTATCGCGCCACCCCGAAACTCGACATGGGAAGCCCGCCGATGTCTGAGTACATTGCGTCGAAGATCCGCGACGGCGATGAATCGGCGATGACCTATTACGTCGTCGAGATGCAAAAGCAAACCTGTTTTCGAGCCGGCAACGCACTGATTTGTCCGATGTCTCCTCAGTCGATCAGACAACAAATCAGGAATCGCGCACAGCAGATCGTGGTGGAGTCTGCGCCGTCTACAGAGGACACGCTGCGATTGCTCGAAGGATTAATGCGCACTGCGGCCCAGTTGCCCGGACGCAAACTGGTGTTTCTAATTTCCGACGGCTTCTTTCTGAACGATAAAAAATTCGGCTCGATCGACCGGATCAAGAGAGTCACTGACGCCGCCGGACGCGCCGGTGTTGTGATTTACACGCTCGATGCGCGCGGCATTGTCGGCGAATCGATCGATATCAACAGGCCAATGGACACTGGTGGCTTGTTGCACGGCGCTCAGATCGGTGAACTTTCAGCTTCACAGGATGGTCTAAACGCGCTCGCGAAAGACACTGGTGGCCAGGCGTTTCGAAACACAAATATGCCGATGCACCAGTGGGTTGAAAAAGTGATGGACGAAACGTCCAACTACTATTTGCTTGCATGGAAACCTGATAGCGAGGAGCAGAAAAAAGGTAAGTTCAAAAACATCGACGTCAGCATCGCGGACCGGCCCGATCTCAAAGTTCGCGTACGTACCAGTTATTTCAAGTCAGCCGCTTTGCCGTTGCTGACAACAAAGAAAAAGCGGGACAAGGATCCGCTCAAAGCGCGTGACGACGATATGCGTCTGGTCGTCGATGCACCTGTTTCGCAACGTGAGATACCGACGACAGTAGATTTGCACTTCAATCAAATGCCGGGTATCGGCACCAATGTGGTTGCTACTATCACGATAGATGATGCGGCGCTGTCGTATGATCTTACTGACGGAAAGCAAGCTGCTGACGTGGACATCGCTGGAATCTTTTACGACGAAAAAGGAAAACCCATCAACAGCTTTGTTGGACGTCTGCGAATCTTTCCCAGGAGCTCGACCACGCCGCGGCAGAAGCGATCGATCTACCAGTTCAGCACACTTGTACCCGGCGGTCTCTACCAGGTGAGAGTCGGCATACGTGATTTAAAGAGCAGCCGTCTCGGCAGCGCCACGGACTGGATCACCGTGCCGAAGCTCTAAGGTTTTATGTTCAGAGTTCAAGCTTTAGCTTGCTGTGGCGGGAAGAGCAAGCTAAAGCTTGAACTCTGAACACGGAATTTTGGACCCGGACGGGCGAACTCTCAACCTCATGCCACTCGGGAGGAGAAATGAAGAGAACTCCCTCAATTTCTGTACAGCCCTCATTGGCTAACGAAGAGGACCGCCGGCGCTTCGAAGATATCGTAAAGACCAACGAAGCGTTGCTGCGGTTGTTTATCAAACACACACCCGCTGCAATCGCAATGTTCGACACTGACATGCGTTACCTTCAGGTCAGTGATCGCTTTCTCACGGACTACGATATCGTGGGACAGGACATAATTGGTAAGTCACACTACGAAGTGTTCCCTGACATTCCGATTCGATGGCGGGAAGCTCATAGCCGGATCCTCGCAGGCGCAGTCGAACGGTGCGAAGAAGAATCCTATATCACCGCTGACGGCAGCACGGGCTGGCTGCAATGGGAAAGTCTTCCGTGGCGCAGAGTTGACGGTGAAATCGGCGGACTAATCTTATTCACCCAGGTCATCACGGCGCGAAAGCGAGCCGAGGAAGCATTGCGCGCCTCGGAAGAACGGTTCGCCAAAATCTTTCACCTTAGTCCGTTTCGTATGGGCATCCTGCGGATCAGGGATGGAGTTGTTTTAGAAGTTAACGACACCTGGGTCAGAGAGACCGAGTACTCACGTGCCGAGGTTATCAACCAACCGATTTTTAAATTCTTAACCTCGATGGAAGATAGCCTGGTCGAAATACTGCGTCAGCTAATCAAGACACCAAAACCCATCGTGGATCTGGAAGTCCATTTCAATTCAAAAACCGGTCGCGAAGTGATAGCCAATACTTCGGCGGTGATGTTCAATCTCGACGGCGAACCCTGTTACCTCTGGGTGGCTAACGACATCACCAAACGCAAGCACGCCGAAGACGCGTTGCGCGCACTCTCGGCACGGATTCGCTCGACCCGCGAAGAAGAAGGAACACGCATCGCACGTGAGATACATGACGAGCTCGGCGGTGTCCTGACAGGGCTGAAGTGGGACCTCGAAAAAATAGACAACGCTCTGGACAGCTCCACCGATTGTTCACACATTGCCGAAATCCGAGAACGGATCAGCAGTATGACGACGCTGATCGAGACAACCGTCAGCACAGTACGGCGAATCGCTTCCGAGCTTCGACCCGGCGTGCTGGACGATCTCGGACTGGTGGCGGCAATTGAATGGCAGATCGAACAATTTCAAATGCGATCGGATCTAAAGTGTCACTGGACCAACAATGCCAGCGAGATCGAGCTGAGCCGCGAAAGAGCCACTGCAGTGTTTCGCATCTTGCAGGAAATACTGACAAACGTTTTGCGCCATGCGCGTGCTGCTAATATTTACGTCAAGCTGAGGCGCAGCAAACACTATTTCGAATTAGAAGTTAAGGACGACGGTCAGGGCATTACCGAGAGTCAACGAATGAACACACAGTCACTCGGCTTGTTGGGAATGAAAGAGCGAGCGCTGCTGGTTGGTGGTGAAGTTCGCATCACTGGGAAAGAAGGTGGCGGCACCACCGTCATCGTGCGTGTTCCACTCGGCGTATAGATTTGGAAGAAATATGCTCAAGATCCTTACCATCGACGATCATGAAGTGGTTCGCCGTGGCATCAAAGACATGTTTACTAAGGAGAGCGCGACGTTTGGTGAGGCTCGTTCCGGAGCAGAGGCTTTGGATTTGGTTCGCAAACAGCCGTGGGATATTGCGGTGCTCGATATTTCGCTCGGCGGTCGCAGTGGTTTGGAGGTGCTGACCGAGCTTAAACAAATTCGACCGCGCCTGCCTGTTTTGATACTCAGCATGCATGCAGAAGAGCAATATGCAGTGAGGGCTTTCAAAGCCGGTGCTTCGGGTTATATCAACAAGGCCAGCTCCGGAGAAGAGTTACGCCGGGCGATTCTAAAAATCATCAAGGGCGGTCAGTACGTTGGTCCATCATTGGCCGAAAAGATCGTGCTACAGCTTTCACAGCCGGGCAAAGTACCTCATGAAAACCTGTCGAACCGTGAATTTGAAGTATTGCGGTCGATCGCTTCCGGCCAGACGGTAAAAGAGATCGCAGTGAAGCTATCTCTCAGCGACAAGACGATCAGCACTTATCGCCGTCGCATCCTCGACAAAATGGACATGCGGACCAACGCAGAATTAACTCACTACGCTATCCGCAACAAGCTAGTCGAATAGGCCACAAAAAGGCACAAAAAGCACAATAGAACTGGCTGATCGTGCATTGGTCCACGTTGGCTTAATTCATTTTTGTGCCTTTTTGCGGCGCTATTTTCTTGTAGGACAAAGACCTACAACCAGATTGACTTTGATTACAAATCATTCAGCCCTCGCCCGATACTCACAAAATTATTCTCCGCTATAGTGCTCCATTCTGATCGTTGATCGGTTGCGGGGCAATTATACCGATCAGCGGGGGACGCACGTAAGGGATCGGCCAGTGGTAGGCCACGTGCGTATGGGGAGCGTGGCGGCCCATGTTGGGAGGGCGCCACGCTCTCTTCCTGCTCAATTAGAGATTGTCACTTATGAATACTTCACCCTCGAACGAAATCGATTCCCCGGCGAATTCACCAGAACCGGTAAGTCTCAGCCAAACCCAATTTCAGTTGGTCGAAGATGAAGAGGCGGTGCGTGGACTGACGAAAAACATCCTGATGCAGGCCGGCTACAACGTGCTGGATGCGAAAGGTGGCGAAGAAGCGATTCGTGCCTGTCGTGCGCATACTGGCCCAATCGATCTTCTCCTTACCGACGTAGTGATGCCGGAGATCAGTGGGAAAGAAGTCGCGGACCGGTTGCTGGAGTTACGACCAGCGATACGGGTGCTATTCATGTCAGGTTACACCGATGAAGCCATCGTTCAGCACGGCGTACTGGATGCGAACGTGGAATTCATTCAAAAACCGTTTACCTGGTTTGGCCTCACGAGAAAAGTCAGAGACGTGCTGAATCGCGAATCTTAAAATTCTTCGATCTTGCTGACTATTGACAACCGCAAATATTAGGCATAAAAGTCGTCACACCCAGATCTCGTTCCCCCAACACTGAAAAGAGTTCCCTTTCCCGCGCCTTATCACCTCCTAATCACCTAAGGAGTTTCTATGAATTCAGCTCGCAAAATCCAATGCGGTATCGGACTAGTGTTTTTGTTGCTGTGCATGGCGCGCGTGGGCGCAGCACAGACTTGCGCTTCGCCGTGGAATTCCACTTCGGTCTATACGGCCGGCATGACGGCGAGTGTTAACGGAATCAACTACACGGCAAATTTCTGGACACAGGGGCAGAACCCGGCCACTAACAACGGTGGACCAGGAAGTGGTCAACCATGGACCAGCAATGGCGCGTGTAGCGGATCGGGAGGTGGTGGTGGCGGCGGCTCCTGCGCCCCGACCTGGAACTCTACCAGTGTTTACACTGCCGGGATGACGGCCAGTCTTAACGGCACAAACTATCAGGCTAACTTCTGGACGCAGGGCCAGAACCCTTCCACAAACAATGGTGGACCGGGAAGCGGCGCGCCCTGGACCATCATCGGAACTTGCAGTGCCTGCACTACAGTTCCCAGCGTACCTACCGGACTACAAGCATCGGGAACTACCAGTAACAGCACCAACCTGAACTGGAACGCTTCGACAGTTGCCGTCAACTGCGTTTTGACCGGCTACACTATCTTTCGCAACGGTGTTGCGGTCGCGACTACCAGCACACCCAACGTCAGCATAACCGGCTTGTCTCCGGTGACTACCTATAGCTTCAGGGTTGCAGCCACCGACGCGGCCGGAAGCTCCGCACAGAGCTCCGCGATCAATGTAACCACGCTGAGTGGTCCACCTCCGCCGCCACCGGGCTCGAAAGTGTTCGCGCCTTATGTGGACATGGGTCTGACTGTTGATTGGCAGCTCTTAACCATTAAGCAGCAATCCGGAATCAAGGTCTTTACCCTTGGCTTCATTGTCGGTAACGGCGGCTGCACGCCCACGTGGGGCGGTGTAGGAGCAACGGTCGCGAACGACACGCTGCCGAATGGCACAACCATACTCTCGCTGGTCCAGGGCGTACGTGCTGCTGGTGGCGATGTGATCATCTCATTGGGCGGCGCGTCGGGAACTGAGCTGGCACTCGGATGTTCCACGGTGTCGAGTCTACAGGCTGCGTACCAGGCAGTGCTGAATAAATATAGTGTCAACTCAAGTACACCGGTGCGACTGGACTTCGACATCGAAGGTGGAGCGACTACGGATCAGACCTCGATCAATCGTCGCAACCAGGCGCTGGTGGGATTGAAGAACGCGAATCCAAATCTCGTGATCTCCTACACGCTGCCAGTTCTCCCGACGGGATTGGTGGCGAGCGGTGTGAATATTCTGAACAGCGTGAAAGCCTCCGGACTTAACGTGAACGTCATAAACATCATGGCCATGGACTACGGGTCGGCCAACGATAATGGCGGTCAGATGGGACTCAGCGCTCAACAAGCGGCGAGCAACACCCATAATCAGGTTGTGGCAGCCGGCTTGACGTCCAGTATCGGAGTAACACCCATGATCGGAATCAACGACGTCAACACGGAAATCTTTCAACTGGCCGATGCGCAATCGTTGTTGAACTTTGCGAACGCAAACAGCTACATCACCCGGCTATCGATGTGGTCAGTGGCGCGCGACAACGGCGGTTGCCCGAACCAGGGGTTTGCTTCTCCAACTTGTAGCGGCATTTCGCAGAGCAACTGGGCGTTCTCGAATATCCTGAAGCCCTTCGGTCCGTGATGTTTTTTGTTTTGCCTGGTGGGGTTTGGCCGCCGCCGGCCAGACCTCACCTGAGGTCCTCAGAATTATTGACAGGCAATTTCGACTCTAGTAGATTGTGCCCGCTCTAAACGCCAAGGAAGAACACACAATCGCCGCGGTGCGAACCATCGTGACGGTGTTGTAGGTGGGTATGGTCACAAGTCGCTCTCTGATCACTCCTATCCTTATATCTTTCTCACACTAGGACCCATTACGATCAAGGAGACAATCAATGAAACGTAGCAAAATTTTCCTCTTTGCCGGGTTGTTAATTACAGCCCTGGCTGGCACCACCATTGTGCTGCGGTCGACGTCGGCTGCGGCGCCGGGACCGTCCGCGTCAGGACACGGAACGATCCTGCTTCAGAATACGGAAGGTAAGACGGTCAGACGACAGTTTTCCTTCAGTGCGCGGATCAAATCAGATGGCACCGTTCAGGGGACTGCGATCATTCACAATCCGTCTTTTGACCCGAAATACAGTGCGCAGTTCGACATCACTTGCCTTCAAGTTGTCGGGAACCGAGCCAGTTTCGGCGGTTCAGTCCGGAAGACAACTGATCCGGTATTCAACGATGAGTTTGACGCCGCCTTCTTCACCGTGTTTGACAACGGTGGGCCAGGCGAAGACACGATCAGCGAGGTTTTCTTCGACAACGTGGTTGAGCCGAGTGCTTGCCAGTTCATTGGTGCTGACGACTTCCCTCAGATACCAATCGAATCCGGCAGCGTTCAGGTCCGGCCGTAGCATTAAACGCAGATCTTCGCGGATGAAATCGCCGATCGAAACCGGCGTTCATCCGCGAAGATCTTACTTCAGGTGCTTGTCGAACCACGCCAGCATGCGGCGCTGAATGTCTAATTGATGGCCACGCTCTTGAATGTTGTGGCGCTCGCGCGGGTAAACCACCAGCTCTGTCTCCACTCCGACGTCCTTTAATCCGTTATAGAATTCGTAGGCCTGCCCCACCGGAACACCAGAATCAAATTCACCATGCAGCAGCAGCGTGGGTGTCCGGCAGTTTCGAATCGACATGATTGGTGAGCGCTCATCGTAACCTTTGCGATTGACATGCGGACTGTCGTTGAAAGAAATACGCAGCGACGAACGAAGATAAGACGTGCCGTACAAACTGAAAAAGTCTGAATGCCCGGCTTGTGCAACGGCAGCCTTGAACCTCGTGGTGTGCGTGATCGCGTATTCGGTCATGAACCCGCCATTGCTCCAACCGCCGATGCCAAGTCGATTCGGATCAGCGATCTTTTGTTCGACTAAGTAGTCAACACCGTCCATCAAATCCTGGAAAGCCATCCCACCCCAGTCGGCGATCGTCTGATGCATGCGCCCACCTTCACCCGTGACGCCGCGCGTGTTTGGGAGGAAGACGACGTAGCCATTTGACGCCAGCAGTTGTCCCCAGTCCCACCATTTGCTCCCGTGCCATCCCATCCACCACGCAGTGTCACCCGGATGCGTATTGACGATCGTTGGATAAAGCCGGCTTTGCTGGTAGTCAGGAGGTGTAATAAGGACGCCGCGACGGAGTAGACCATCTTTAGAGTTCTTCCATTCGAGCTCGCGCACCGTTCCGAGCTTCCATTGGGCAGTCTGTGGGTTGAGGTTAGTTATCTTTAGCGGTGGCGCATCTGTCTTCAAGATCCAAATGTCGCTCGGCGAGCTAACACTCTGTGAAAAATATGCGGTCGTGTTTCCGTTAGTACTGAAACCAACATTCCATTGCGAGTGGACGATGTCCGTGAGTTTGCGAGTCTGGCCGGTCGCAACATCGACAGTCAGCAGGACCTGGTGTGTTCCCTCCATACTCTGCGCCATGAGGTGTCTTGAATCAGGCATCCATTCCAGCCTGAGAACACTGCCCGCATAATCTTTCAAGAGCGGACGTGATGGACCACCGTCCGCCGGTACAACAGAAACCCACGCAGCAAATTCTTTCGTAGGTGGCCCTTCATAGAAACTGATCAGACGTCCGTCGGGAGACCACCTGAGCGCCCCAGTAAGATTGACAAGTTTGTTCAAGGTTCGCGCAACCGCGCCGGTCGAACGATTCACGACTATGAGAGAAAGGTTCAGAGAATCTTCAACCTTCGGAGTCGGAGCAACGACAAGCGCCAGCTCATCGCCCGCAGGCGCCCACGCCAGCTCGAAGATCTCGAAGTCCTGCTTTGTTACCTGCACGGCTTTACGATCTGACACATTCGCTATCCATAGCCTCGAGTATTTGAGATGGCGATCGACTTCAATGGCATCGAAGCCTTGCGCTCTCTTCTCCTGCTCGTCTCGCGTAGGTTGGTCACGGGCCACAAACGCAATCACTTTACCGTCAGGCGACCATGCGAATTGTTCGACACCACCCGGCACGGAAGTCAGTTGCACAGCGCTCGCCTCACCCGCACCAATCAAATAGATCTGATCAGCAGAAAGATACGCCAAAGTTTTACCGTCAGGGGACCAGCGCGGCGAGCCGGCGTCGGGAAGATTAGGGACCAATGGGCGCGGAGAATCACGGCCGTCTGCGGGCATCATCCATATGTTGGAAGTGCGCGGTTGCGTGTTTGATGCCGCAGGTTCCGTGATCACGAACGCGACCTGTTTGCCGTCCGGAGAAAGTCGAATATCACTGAGCTCGCGAATGCTAAGAATGTCTTCAGGAGTTATGGTTTGGGCCGGTGTATTGAGAAAGCAAAATAAAACCGCTGCTGTGGCGAGGAGTAAGTTTATCCGCATGATGCAATCCCATCCTTCATACAGATAAACCCATGCGTCGAAGTATTATGGCAAGATCTTAGCCACGAAGAGGCACAAAAAGCTCAAAATCGGCCAGAGCTTTTTGTGCCTTTTTGTGGCATAGCAAAGCCGCTTCGTTCTTATCAATATGTTCGAACTTCGGTAATGCTTCAGTTTGAAATTTTTGATGAATACGCCGCAGGCGTTCGCTAATTTCAGCCCAGTGGTTGGAGCGCAAGCGACAACCCTGGGTTTGTAACGTAATGTTGATTGAACCCTGTAAGGGTTTGCCAACCGCGGAACCCTTTCAGGGTTAGCGTGTATTAAATTAATGATCCCAGGGTTCTCACTTCGCTCGAACCCTGGGCTCAAATTAGCGAACGCCTCCGGCGTATTGCGGTCAAATTTCAAACTGATGCACTACTGAAACTTCGTCTACGGGCGTTCGAGGGTGGCTAGTTTGTTTCGGTAGTCGATAGTGAGGATGAAGTCTTTGAGAAAGCCGTTGCCGATGTTGAGGCCCCAGGGCTTTTTGTCGCGCCCCGAGCCTTTGGCAAAAAAGATCAATGCGGGGGCGTCAACAGAGATTGCGCCGACCGTTATGTTGTTGACCTTGCCTTCCCTGTTTTGCGACATGCCGTTGTAGCCAACGTCAGTGCTCACTGGCGCCTGGTTGAATTGTTCTTCCAGTCCTAAATACGCAACGGCGGGCGGAGTGAGATGGAAGGTGCCGTTGGATCCGGTGTCGAGATTAGCAACCACCTTCTTCCCATTCACGAACACATCATCGAGCAAAACATTGTCTGCATAACGGAAAGACAGCACTGACCGTTTCGGTGTGTTCGAGGCTTTGGTGAACAACGGCTGTGAGTAAAAGCGCACGACACGATTCGGATAATCGATCTGTACGATGCGGCCGTTCAGCACACTGTGCCCGAGCACACCATGTAACGGCTTGCCTAAACGCTGGCTGATTTTTGACAAGTCAAGCGCCAGAGTCTCAACGTTCTTTACGGCGAAAGCAGCCACTTCAACGAGAGGCAACTCGGTGTAATACGTCAAATTAACGTCGGTGCCGCCACCCTCGGCCGGTTTCCCGAGCGGGTGCAGTTTCAGGCCCATGTCTTTCGCTGTCGTGAGGTCAATCGCAGACGGATCAGTGCCGGTGTCCAGCATCATGTTGAAAGGACCCTTCCCGTTTACTTTCACCTGGAGAATGATCTCGTTCCGGTAAAAGTCGAAAGGGATTTCAACAACCTGCTGTTTCCCGCTCGCTTGTGCAGACGAAACAAAAACCGTCACCAACAAGCAGCACAGTAAAATCCGCGGCTTAACTCTCATTCAGATCTGAGTGCGACTAGTGGATCGACTCGGGTGGCGCGGCGCGCTGGGATGTAACAAGCCAGCAGCGCCACTAAGACCAGCACTAAAGTCGTCACTAACAATATCACCGGATCGCGCGTGGGCAGTGAGGGGATGATGGAAATCAACAGTCGCGATACACCGTACGCGCCCGCGATCCCCAACAACGCTCCAGTCACGATCAGGACTGCGCCCTTGCCCAACACCAGCCACAGTACATCGCGACTCTGCGCACCGAGCGCGACCCGAATTCCGAGCTCGCCCGTACGTTGCGCTACGGTATAAGAGATGATGCCATAAATTCCAATCGCTGCCAGTATCAAACCAACTGCCGCAAAAGCTCCCAAAAGGCTTCCCAACAACGAGATGCTGCCGAGGCCCGAATTAACCGCAGCTCGCGCAGTTCGAATTCGATAAACAGGCACATCGGGATCAAGTGTCGCTATCGCACCGCGCAGTGTGTTGCCAAATGATTCCGCACTCGCAGACGTGCGGAACACGAGCATGAGAAAGTTCGGCGAAGCTTGCGTCGTCGGAACAAACGCTTCAAAGCGCGTGTACGATTCGCCAAGACTGCCGGGAAACGCGATGTCGTTAACGATGCCGATGACTTCATAGAAATCTCTCTTTGGACCAGTACCACTGATGCGTTTTCCGAGCGGGCTCTCGTTGGGCCAAAAGGTGCGAGCGGTGGTCTCGTTAATGATCACGACTAACGGATGATCCGTGGTATCCGAGGCGTTGAAAGCGCGTCCTTGTTGTAAACGAGCACCAATAGTCTCGAAGTAATCGCTACTGATCGTTTCGAAAAACATTTCCGGGTACTTGTCCGGCGGCGGCTCAGGCCGGCCTTCGACGAGGAACGAGCTGCTGCTGTTGAAACCAAACACCGGATTAGAACCCGCAATCGCAGCGTGCTCAACACCCGGCAAATTGCGCAGTCGATTTTCCAGCTCGTTCAGAAAAACGACGCGCTGTTTATCATCCGCGTATTTCTGTCCGCGCAGACCCATTTGCGCAGTTACGAGCCCATCAACACGCCAACCCGGATCGGAATTGATGAAACGTTGCAAGCCACGCAGAAACAGTCCGGCCGCCGCAAGCAGTACGAGGGCAAACGCTACTTCACCGACGATCAGCGTGTGTCGCAGACGGTGTTGCGAGCGTCCGGCGGTTGAGCCGCGTGCGCTATCACGGAGCGCCTGGTTCACATCCGCGCGCGAAGCGAACCATGCGGGCACTGTCCCGAACAATACGCCCGTCAGCAATGAACACAAGAGTGCGAAGCCGAACACTTTGTAATCCAGTGGCACACTCGCGCCGGGCAGGTCAGTAAAGAGCCGGTTACTGATGAATCGAACCGCCCAGATTGCGATAACAAGACTGACTGTTCCTCCGATCAGCGCGACGACGAGACTCTCGGTAAGTGAATGTCGCAGCAAACGCAAGCGACTCGCGCCGAGTGCTGCCCGAACAGCAAGCTCGCGCGAGCGGCTGGTCGTGCGGACGAGCTGAAGGTTCGCAAGGTTTGCGCACGCGATCAGCAACACGAATCCTGAGAGTCCGAAGGTGAACCACATGACAGTTCTGCCGATGCTGTCAGACATCGATCGCTGAAGCGGTTCCAATCGCAGGCTCTCACCGTCGTTCGACTTGTTCTGCTGGCGGAGATTTGCGGCGAGAGCAACCATGCTTTGCTCCGCTTGCGGAATCGTGACGCCTGGCTTGAGGCGGCCAAATGAAGAGAGATAGTTATTACCGCGGTTCGACTTTCGTTCAGGAGTGAATGCGAGTGGCTGCCAGATATCGATCGGGCCCCAGAGGATCGGGTGTTCGAACCCGGGCGGCATCACGCCGACGATCTCTACGCTCTTACCGTCGAGCTGGATCTTTTGTCCGACGATGCTTGGGTCGTTTCCGAAGCGGCGCGACCAGAAACGATCCGTTATGACGACAACGTTGTCGGCGCCGGACTCGAACTCTTCGGGGTTGAACACGCGGCCGCGCGCCGGGGCCACTCCCATCATGGGAAAGAAATCGGCGGTGGCCGCGAGACTGAGCAGACGTTCTGCTGTTTGGCCGTTTTCGGTGAGGTTACGGCCGACGAAGTTGTAGGCCGCCATCTTCTCAAAGACGGTGTTCTGGTCGTGTTGGTCGAAAAAGTTTGCGGCTGAATGCGGCCAGGTTTGGGAATGTGGCGACGTGCGCCAGACTCTTACGAGCCGTTCGGATTGCGGGTATGGCAGCGAGCCGAATAGAAAAGTATTCAGCACGCTGAACATGGCGGTATTGACGCCGATGCCCAGCGCCAGAGTGAGCGCTGCTACAACGGTGAAACCCTTGTGTTTCAGCAGCATGCGCAGGCTATAGCGCAGATCCTGAGATACGCTGGTCATACTCTTCCTCCAATCGATTGTGAATCAAAGCAGTCTTCGGGTGGTTCATTAGGAAAACACCTTACGAACGACGATTGTGACAGCAAATTGCTCAATACCACTCACGGAAGTGAGTGGTTCCTTTCGGATCTTTTCTATAAACCTGATATCGGCCGCGCTCGAATCCCACCAACGGCAGTTGGTGGATGTTTCAGATCTGAACGATCCACCCACTGCCGTGGGTGGGATTCAGAGCGCCTCCGGAGCGGGATCTAGAAAGGAACTGAAAAAACCACCCACTGCCGTGGGTGGAATTGGTCAATACCATCTGAAGACGCTCAGGACGTTTGAGAAATCATCGGTCCAGGTAACTGACTCCGTATACGCCTCCGGCGTTCGCCAGTTAGGTTTTTGGGCGAGAGCGTCGAACGCACGCGAGTGTTGCGCCATGACTAACCACTCGGAAGGATCCTTGCCCGTTACCGGATTGTGCTCACCGTCAACGATTCGCAGGCTCGCTGAATTGTTGCGTCTGGCCAGACCCGCGAGGACCGCATCGAGCCTCAGACTACGATTGGAAATGTGAAACGCGATCATCCCGCCAGTGGCCAGCTTCGACATGTAGAGATTGATTGCTTCCTCGGTAAGGAGGTGAATCGGAATGGCGTCCGAATTAAACGCATCCAGAACGATGAGGCCGTAGTGATGGTCCGGCGCATTCTGCAACTTGAGACGCGCATCACCCAACACTATTTTCACAGGAGCAGCGGCGCATTTCTCCAGGTACGTAAAATACTCAGTCCTTTGCGCAATGCCGACAACTGCAGGATTGATTTCGTAGAAAGTCCAGTCCTGATCGGGACGCGCGTAACATGCCATCGAACCGGTTCCGAGTCCGACAACGGCAACGTTTGGTGAGAAGGCACTTGCATTAAACGCCTCGAAGATCTGTCCTAGTGGTCCATCGCGATGAAAGTATGAAAGCGGCTGGCACTGAAGATCCTGATCAATGAACTGGCGGCCATGTATGGTATTGCCGTGATAAAGCGTGCGAGTCGCGCTTGCCTGATCGAGTCTCACGCTCAAGGTCCCGAAGAAATTGCGCTCGTCGTGCAAGGTGCGGTTTTGGATTTCGGAGTAGACGATGCTTCCAATCATGACCGCGCCAAGAGCGAGTGCAAACCGGACCGGACGACTCCGGAAATGGTGATTGATGATCACCAACGGAATGCCGAAAACAATCGCTACACCGACGACTGTGCTCACGTCATAACGATCAACCAGCAGCGCTAGGCCGATGGTTACCAGCGCCATGCACGCCGGCAGCAGGAAATCAAAACGATTAATTTCTGTGTCACGCTGTCGAATCAGGCAGGCGAGCACGATCGCCAACGGATACTCAACAATGGTGTTGAATATCGTCGGAGCGATTAACGTGTTGAAGAGTCCGCCGATCATTCCGCCGGTAGCCACGCATAAATAAAACTCAGGGAGTCTGACAGCATCGGGTCGATCACTGGCCAGCTGGTTGTGACACACCATACCGGCAACGAAGAGGAAACAGAGATGTAGCAGGACGATGACGGATGTTGGTTCAGTTGCGTTTGCGACGAGCGCCAGAGTGAGTAGCAGGGCGAGGCCGGCGAGGACGGTATCCGTGAGTTTTTCAGGCAACGGATTTTTGCGCGCGAAGGCAAGAATGAATGTAGCGAGGTAAAGAGCTAAGGGAATGGTCCATAGCAGAGGTGTGGGTGCGATTTCAGTCGTGATGTAAGTCGTGACGCCGAACAGCAAGCTCGAAGGGATGAAGGCCAACAAAATCCAGTAAAGGCGTCGTCGAATAGAACTAGTCAGGAAGGAGGGCTTGCCCCCGCTGTTGGGGGAAAGCGGGGGCAAGCCCCTCTTCCTGACTTGTTCTATTCCAAATTGTGATGACTTCCACAACACGAACATGCAAGCCACTGTCAGTATCAGAAACACGACATACATCGCGATCCAGATCTGATGCTGACGCGACAGAGTAAAATCACGCTCCAGGAATAACGGATAGCTGAGCAAAGCGAGCAAACTGCCTCCGTTACTTACGGCAAACAAGAAGTACGGATCGTTTGCCGACGGGCTACCGGTACGCGTAAACCATTTCTGCAGCAGAGGACTGGTGGTTGAAATAAGAAATACCGGCAATCCGATCGCACCGATCAAGTAAACAAACAGCCACAGCGCGGGATGGCTTGTTTCCGATATCGAACCCGTGTTCCCGGCAAACATGAGAGGCAAGTAGAGACATGAGAGAAGCAGGATCGCAGCGTGCAGAACTGCCTGTTTGCGAACGCTCAGTCGTGAGGTTGTAACCAGCACATAGGAATACCCCGCTAGCAGCAACACCTGAAAAAAGAGCATGCAGGTGTTCCACACGGCCGGCGTTCCACCGAGCCGAGGTAAGAGCATCTTCGCCATTACCAGTTGAATCCAGAACAGCAGGAGGGCGCTGAGGAAGATCGTCGCTGCAAACAAGTAAACCATATTTTTTAGCCACAAAAGGCACGAAAAGCTCAAAACAGCAGGAAGCTATTTTGTGCTTTTGTGCCTTTTGTGGCAGAAGGTTTTAGTTGCCTGATTTGCGTGTTTCCTTAGTGGCCTTGCCCTCAGACGTCGTCGAGCGGCCGTTGTGATAATTCGGATACGCAGGCTTGCGCGGCTTCGGCAATGGATTCTTCTTCAGCGCTTCCATCACGACTTCGACCGCCTTTTCAAGTTGCGGATCGTGACCAGCACGCCACGCAGCCGGATCGAGCTCAACTTCGATATCGGGTGTGGTGCCGTAATTCTCCACCTCCCACTCACCCGTAGGATTGTAAAAAGCAACGCGCGGAGCGGTGACTGAACCGCCATCAAGCAACTGCGGATAGTCGTAGATTCCCACGAGACCGCCCCACGTACGTTTGCCGACCAGTGGTCCAACACTCGCCTTGCGGAAGAGCCACGGCATCAGATCGCCGCCGCTACCGGCGAACTCATTGATGATCATCGCCTTTGGACCATAGATCGATCCTACCGGCGTGGTGAAGTCCTTCCCTTCTCGCGTGGTCCACATATTCATTAGCGGGCGCCGCATGTAATCGATAATGTAATCGGCTGCTGAACCGCCGCCATTGAATCGTTCATCGATCACCGCACCCTCTTTGTTGATCTGCGAAAAGTAGTAGCGATTGAAATTGGTATAGCCGCCAAACCCTGTATCCGGCAGGTAAACATAAGCGACGCGTCCTGAGCTGAGTGCGTCAACCTTGCGACGGTTACCTTCGATCCAAGCCAGATTTCGCAGACCCCCTTCACCCTCAACCGGCACAACCGTCACCTGGCGCGAGTTTGCTCCATCCGGATTCGGACCCACACGAATCACGACCGACTTGCCCGCGGTCTGTTCGAAGAAGGAATAGACACTGTCGCTGCTGCGCACTTCACGACCGTTAACCGCAAGCAAATACTCCCCTGCTTTTACGTTCACTCCCGGTTGCGTAAGCGGCGCACGCAATTGCGGGTTCCAGTTCTCGCCGTTGTAAATGCGTGCAAAACGATAACGACCATTCTCAACACTATAGTCTGCACCCAACAAACCGCCTCTGGTTCGCGGCGGCTCTGGCAAATCACCACCGCCGATGAACGTATGGCCCAACACCGTCTGGCCCAACATCTCCGTGAACAGGTAATTCAAGTCGCCGCGATGGCCGAGCGAATCGAGGTACGGCCGGTACATAGCTTCAGCGGCTTTCAAGTCGAGGCCGTGCAGGTTCGGGTCGTAAATAAAATCGCGTTGAATGCGCCACGCTTCCGCATACATCTGCTTCCACTCGGCCTTCGGATCAACATAGACTTCAAGATCTTCAACTTTCAACGCACCCTCGCCAGGCTTGACCGGTGTTGCAGTGGGTACGATGAACCAGTTGGTACTCTGACCGCCGCCCAAACGGAAGAGCATCTTTTCGCCGTTCGCTGAAAGCGCGAAAGCCGTAACACCATCGAGTACTTTGTCAGTCTTGCGCTTTTCAAGCTCGAACTTGTGCAGGATCACGCCGCCACCGGGTAACACTCCGGGCGCTGGAGTCTCGGCGAGATAAAGTATGCCGGCCTTGCCTGAAAGCATGCCCGTGTAGTTACGCGCAGCTACCGGCACTGTCAGGATTCGCTGACCGATGTCGTCGAAGTCGATATCAACTTTGACATCTTCTTTCTTCGGCGCTGCGGGAGCAGGTTGAGCGGCGGAGGCGCCCTCGGCGGGTTTCTTTTCCTCTTTCTTTTCTTCAGCTACCTTCTCTTCGTCACTTTCCGGCGCAATCGGTGACGGCAGATCTTTGCGTAGCACTACAACGTAGACGCTGCGCGTGATGGGATGATTAAAGCTCGACATATCGAGCCATCCCGTGGTTGGACCAGCGTCGGTACTCGCGGTGAAGTACAGGTGCTTTCCATTCCGGTCGAAGTTCGCGTAGCGAGCATCGCTCATGCCGTCCGTAATCTGATTAGTCTTCGCTGTCTCAAGTGAGTAAATAAACACCGCGCCCAAACGGTTATCGAGTTGCTTCGTGTAAGTAATCCAGCGGCTATCTGGCGACCAGCTCGGATCCATCACGCGGAAAGGATTCTCGTAAGTGTTGGTGTCGACTTTGACCGGCGTACCTTTCTCAATATCGACGTACCACAGGTTCAAACGCTTGTCGGTGTAGGCAATCTTCTTGCTGTCAGGCGACCAGAGCGGTGAATAGAAGAACGATGGTGGCGTGCCGAGATTGATCTTCTTCACTTCACCCATACCCGTTTGGTCGCGCAGGTGTAAAGCATATTCACCTGACTCGTCTGAAAAGTACGCAATCAGTTTCCCGTCAGGCGACCAGGCGGGGTAACGGTCAGCAGCGCCCGGCGTGTTGGTGAGATTGCGCGCATCGCCTTTCTCGGCGGGCACGGTGATGATTTCGCCGCGAGCCTGGAAGAGCGCACGCGCTCCGGTTGGCGATAGCGCCGGCGCCGAGAGATTTCTCGCGACCTTCACATAGCGTGGACGCACTCCCGGAATATCACCGGAAACCGTGATATTCAGCTTGCGTTCTTTGCCGGAAGCGAGATCGTAAAGATGTAACGATCCAAACTGCTCGTAAACAATCCCGCCCGGGCCGGCATTCGCTGACTTGATATCAAGCCCGTCATTCTTGACTAGCTGCGTAACCTTCTTTCCACTCGTGTCGTAGACAAATAACGACACGGATCCGTTTCGATCCGAAAGGAAGTAGATCTTGTCGCCCACCCACATCGGATACGAGTCGTTTGAATTGTCGCGCGGCAACTTCTCAACGGCTGAGTCAGAGAGTTTGGCGATCCAGATCGGAGTTGTTTGTCCGCCGCGATATTGTTTCCATGCCTCCTGGAATTTAGTCGTTGGCACATAGGCCAGGCGCGTGCCGTCGGCTGAATAAGATCCGTTGACGCCCATCGGCAGAGGAACTTCCGCTGGAAAGCCACCGTCAACTGGAATGGTGAACAACTTCGGCACCGGATTGGTGCTCGCGCGGCCGGAGCGAAACAGGATCTGTTTGCCGTCGGGAGTCCAGGCGGAAACCAGGTCGGCACCGGGATGGTAAGTCAGCCTGCGTGGCACGCCGCCAGTTGCGGGTACGACGTAGACATCGACGTTGCCGTCGTACTCACCGGTGAAAGCGATCAAAGAGCCGTCTGGTGAAAACTTCGGATCCGTTTCGACGCCTCCGCCTGTCGTCAATCGCGACGCGGTGCCTCCGTCTCGGCCGACTATCCACAAATCGCCGGCGTAGACGAAGACGATTTGGGTGCGGCTTAACGTCGGCTTCTGAAGTAGCGAGGGCTCAATGGTTTGCGCCCGGCCAACGCCGGCGACCACGAGCAAGAAAGCAGTCAGGAGGAGTGTCTTAAACATTTCAATTCCCTTTCACTTTTGAATAATTGACGAGAGTGGTCTCCGTTAATACGCTCGAACCTGGAATAGGTTGCCTGAAGGAAGCGAGTGATCACCTTTGGATAGCGCGAGAATAAGTCTACTCTATCGTCTCGTCAAGAATCTCTGCGTAACAGAATCTCTGCGATGAACATGCAACTGCTCCTGCTTCTGAGGGCAGCGACAACGGCAAGACGTGGTAATCACGCTTTTTGACACTTTGTCAGTAAACTAATCTGGCGTGGGGTTATGAAGAAGATCGCGAAGACAGTGTCAGTGATATTTTCCGTCGCAGTGCTTGCGGCGGGATTACTTGCCTGGCGTATCTACTCGTTCGGCAATACTTCTTCTAACTCTCGTGCCGACGCCGCAGTCGTGCTTGGTGCAGCAGTCTGGACCGCCGATGTGTCGCCCGTCTTCAGAGAGCGAATCAATCATGCCGTCAATCTCTATCGAAGTGGCCAGGTGCGAAAAGTGATATTCACCGGCGGTCAGGGAAACCCAGGCGAGCCGACTGAGTCTGCTGCCGCTCGCGACTATGCTCTACAGAGTGGCATTCCCGCGAACGATATTCTGATCGAAGAGAAGTCTCACACGACGTATGAAAACATCCTCTATGCAAAGCAGCTCGCCGACACACACGGAATAAAGAAAGTCCTGATCGTGAGCGATCCTCTACACCTGAAACGCGCGATGGCAATGGCAACGGACGTCGGCCTCTCAGCCGATCCGTCGCCCACACCAAGCACCAGGTATCAGGGACTAAAAAGCCAGCTCGGCCTGTTGGCCCATGAAACGTATTACTACATTGGTTATCTGGTGCGCCGTCCTTTCCTTTGAACAAGGTGGACAACTGCACCCCTCCAGACTTCAGAACCGCTGCGGAGCGCCGCTCACAACGCGAACCGTGTCACGCGCGATCAATAGCTCTTCATTTGTCGGAATAACAAAAACCGCGGCGCGAGAAGTGTCGCTGCTGATCTTTCCGTCGATACCGTGTTTAGAGTTGAGCTCCGCATCGAGCTCAACTCCGAGCCACGTCAGTTCGGAGCAGATCCGGGCGCGGATCTCGGCAGAGTTTTCACCGATGCCGCCCGTAAAAACGATCGCTTCGGCGCCGTTCATGGCCGCCAGGTAACTCCCGATATATTTGCGCGCGCGATAACAGAAGATCTCAATCGCCAGACGCGCTCGACGATCGTCGTGCTCACGCGCCTCGGCGAGCAGGTCGCGCATGTCGTCAGTGAGTCCGGAGATACCCAGCAGTCCTGATTGTTTGTTGAGGAGCGTTTCGACTTGACCGGAAGTCAAACCCTCTTTCGAGGCGATGTGATCCACGATCGAGGCATCGAGATCACCGGCACGCGTGCCCATCACGAGACCTTCCAACGGCGTGAATCCCATCGACGTGTCGATGCTGTTTCCGCCTTTGATTGCCGCGATGGAACAACCATTACCGAGGTGCAGAGTAATGATGTTCGTCGCTTCACGCGCAATGCCCTTCAATTTGCGATAACGGTAAGCGACGTAACGATGCGAAGTGCCGTGAAAACCGTACCGGCGAATGCGATGACGGCGATAGAGTTGATACGGCAACGCATAGAGGAACGCATGTTCCGGCAAGGTCTGATGGAACGCAGTGTCAAACACGGCAACCTGCGGCAGCGCCACGCCTAACGACGTGCGCGCGGCGACGATACCCTGGATATTTGCCGGATTGTGTAACGGCGCGAGCTCAATGCAGTCTTCAATCCCTCTTAACACCTCATCGGTTATCAGTGCCGATTTGGTGAACTGCTCGCCACCATGGACCACGCGATGGCCCACGGCATGAATGTCTGCGACACTCTGTACCTCGTCGACGCCGGAATCTGCCGAGATGGCCCAACGAAGAATAATCTCCACTGCGGCACGTGTGTCTCTGATCGGCTCAGCGAAACGCTTCGGCGCTTTACCTTCAGCAGTGAATGTCACGATGCCCGCGCCGCCGATGCGTTCAATCAGCCCGTGGGCCAGACGCTTGTCGGCGTCCTGCTCGATTCGCTCGAGGTCAGTAGCGATCAATTGAAACTTGACCGACGAGCTGCCGCAATTAAGGACCAGTACATTCATGATTCAGTAAGGCCACTTCCAGTCTCGGATTTCAGGCATGTCTTCTCCGTGCTCGGAAATATAACGCTTGTGCTCGAAACGTTTTTCGCGCATCTCCTGTGACAGGTGCGCGCCCACCGCTTCGAGCTTCGGCACGCGATCGATAACATCCATAACCAGGTGAAAACGATCGAGATCGTTCAGAACTACCATATCAAACGGCGTGGTGGTGGTTCCTTCCTCCTTGTAACCGCGCACGTGCAGGTTTCGGTGATTCGTGCGCCGGTAAGTCAGGCGATGAATCAGCCACGGGTAACCATGAAAAGCAAAGATGATGGGCTTGTTTGTCGTGAAGAGTGAATCAAACTCTTTGTCCGGCAATCCATGTGGATGCTCGCTTTGCGGCTGTAGTGTCATGAGATCTACTACGTTAATCACGCGGATCTTCAGATCAGGAAAATGCTGCCGCAGGATATCAACGGCAGCCAATGTTTCGAGGGTGGGCACGTCACCCGCGCACGCCATCACGACGTCAGGCTCCGCGCCTTCGTCAGTGCTGGCCCACCGCCACATACCGATGCCCTCAGCGCAATGCGTCATCGCCGCGTCGATATCCAGATACTGCAACGCCGGCTGTTTGCCTGCAATCACGACGTTGATGTAATTGCAGCTCCGCAAACAATGGTCCATGACCGACAACAGGCAGTTTGCGTCAGGCGGAAGATAGATTCGTACAACGTCAGCCTTCTTATTCACAACATGATCGATAAAACCCGGATCCTGGTGGCTGAACCCGTTATGATCCTGACGCCAGACGTGCGATGTGAGCAGGTAATTCAATGAGGCAATCGGCCGCCGCCACGGAATATCATGCGTGACTTTCAACCATTTTGCGTGCTGGTTCACCATCGAATCGACGATGTGGATGAAAGCCTCGTAGCACGAGAACAAACCATGACGACCCGTCAGCAAATAACCTTCAAGCCAACCCTGACAAAGATGCTCGCTGAGCACTTCCATGACGCGACCGTCCGGTGACTCGTGCTCATCTGTGGGAGACCTTTTTGCGATCCAGACTCGATCGGTAACTTCAAACAAAGCGTCCAGCCGGTTCGACGCCGTCTCGTCTGGTCCAACAACGCGGAAGTTGTTGTCATCCTGGTTCAGTTTCATCACGTCGCGCAGGAACCCGCCGAGAATGCGCGTTGCTTCAGCTTCAACTGTTCCGGGCGTTGGGACTGGAAACGCGTAATCGCCATAGTCAGGCAGCTTCAGTGCTTTGAGAAGCAAACCGCCGTTTGCATGCGGGTTGGCGCCCATGCGTCGCTTGCCTTTGGGCGCGAGCTCAGCCAGCTCAGCGCGCAGTTTTCCGGTTTCATCGAACAGCTCTTCCGGCTGGTAGCTGCGCAGCCATTCTTCCAGCATTCGCAGGTGCTCCGGGTTTTTTGCAGGTAGCGACAGCGGCACCTGATGCGAGCGGAACGTTCCCTCGACTGGCTTGCCGTCGACGAACTTTGGTCCGGTCCAACCCTTCGGCGTGCGTAAAACGATCATGGGCCATTGCGGACGTTCTGTGATATCACGCTCGCGCGCGTTTGTTTGAATCATGCGGATTTTATCGAGGACAGTGTCGAGAGTTGCGGCCATTAGTTGATGCATTCTTTCGGGCTCGTCGCCTTCGACGAAATAAGGTTTGTGCCCGTAGCCGACTAGTAAACTGGTAAGCTCTTCCTTGCTGATGCGGGCCAGCACTGTTGGACTAGCGATCTTGTAACCATTCAGGTGCAGGATCGGCAGTACCGCGCCATCTCGACTGGGATTCAGGAACTTGTTCGAATGCCAGCTTGCCGCCAGCGGACCCGTTTCGGCTTCGCCGTCACCCACAACGGAAGCGGCCAACAGATCAGGATTATCAAACACTGCTCCATACGCGTGAGCCAGGGAATATCCAAGCTCGCCGCCTTCATTGATCGAGCCTGGAGTTTCCGGAGCAACGTGACTGGGTATGCCACCGGGAAATGAAAACTGCTTGAACAGTTTCTTCATTCCCGTCTCGTCTTGAGAAATGTTTGGATAGAAGTCGGTGTACGTGCCTTCGAGATAGGTGTTAGCGACGAGGCCTGGTCCGCCGTGCCCCGGTCCGGTTACGTAGATCACATTCAAGTCGCGCAGGTTGATGACGCGATTCAGATGAACGTAAATGAAGTTTAAGCCGGGTGTCGTTCCCCAATGACCTAACAGTCTCGGTTTGACGTGTTGAAGTTTTAGCGGCTCGCGCAAGAGCGGGTTGTCATAAAGATAGATCTGGCCGACCGAAAGATAGTTAGCGGCGCGCCAGTATGCGTTCAGCAGCCGGACTTCTGCGGCAGATAATTGCTTGATATTGCTGTCCATGGTATTGCTCCCTATCTTATTTAGCCACGGATTAACACGGAAAGCACGGATGGTCACATGAATGCGGAATTACGCGCCGAGCTGATGCAAAGGGATGAGTACGATCAGTCAGTGCGCGCGGAGTTGGCAGCAGATGGTTCGCTATTCGAGGGCTATCATCCGAGGATGGCCGCGGTACACGATGCGAACGCGGCTCGCCTGCGCGCGATTATCGCGACTCACGGTTGGCCCACGGAGCGCCTGGTTGGAATTGATGGAGCGAAAGCTGCGCATCGTATTGCTCAACACTCGATCAATCATCCCGATTTCATGCGTGAGTGTCGCAAGCTGTTGGATGAGGCCAGTGAAAAGGGTGAAGTGCCTCGATGGCAGTTCGCTTACATAGACGATCGCATTCGTGTGTACGAAGGACTGCCGCAGCGTTACGGCACGCAGTGGCGCGGCGGACCGCACGGACTCGAGCCATACCCGATCGAGGATCCAGATCACGTAGAAGAACGACGCTTAGAGCTTGGAATTCCCTCACTTGCTGACCTGCGCTCCTCAGCACCGCCCGAGCGTCCGCTGGATGCTGAAGCAGCGCGGCACTACGAAGAGCAGGAGCTTGCCTGGCGCAAAGCTGTCGGGTGGCTCCAACGCGCAGAAGACTAAACAGCATACTCAGTCGATCGAGGTGCAGGTAATTGACAAAACGGTCGGTAATCCGGAGAAATTCTTTTTCTACCATACCGGAGAGTTACAGGTTCTAGTCCTACCTGGGGACCAATTCTTTTCGATGCCTTACATCCCAGTTAGTTGATGGTACTAATGCAGCCTTCAAAGTGCATCATTAACTAATTGAAATCGCTATTGACGATTCCCAACTTGAGTGTAGAATGACTC